>JADHED010000023.1_pt1 | contig 210653 bp, 179 predicted proteins | sample 8952041 | NCBI WGS metagenome assembly JADHED01 (sample SAMN16124423, study PRJNA663239) | bioreactor sludge metagenome | isolation source: sludge (control) | place: India:Bengaluru | collected 2018-09-08
CGCCAACCTCCCGAACCAGTTGATTTTGTTCGACTTTTAACCGGACAGCAATGAAGAGGTCATTAAGCTTCCGGATGATATCCGGGACATTGTTCGAGAGATCAATGCGAGTCGAAATAGACTTCACTTCAGAGCCAACATTGCAGGGGAATACGGGCGGTCTACCGTTGCCGACCTCAGAAAGCTGGATGGGTTTGCTGATCAGTGGGTGCGAAAAGCGGTGGAAGCATCTAAGGCCAACTGAGACTGAAACTACTCCGTGGGTGCAAGTCGTCGGCGCTGGAATGTGTGATTGTCGATATGGCGGTCTCTCGCCCTTGACCCATTACCGCCAGGTAGGCTGTAGCAACCATCTCCTCTGCGGCCACGGCGCGGGATCCCATCCTTACCCCCGCATCCGTGACGGATGCTGCCGGGTATCGAAGAAGTCGGTGATGTAAATGGTATCGCCATCCACGTAGTACACGATCAGGAAGCGTCCAGCGCTTAGGCTTCGGTGGCCCAGGCCTCGATGCGCCAACAACTTTTCCGGTTTGCCCTTCTTCGGGTGCTTCAACAAACCGAGTGTCTTGGCAAGTAGTCCGTCGACAAGTCGAGCGGCGGCCTTGGGCGATGCGTGCACGGAGAAATAGTCCTCGATCTCCACCAGTCGCTGGCGGGCGGGCAGCGTGTACGAAAGCCTCATTTCCGCTTGCGGCGGTCGCGCAGGTGCTTCACGACCTCTTCGTGGGAGAAGACATCGCCTTTTCGGATGGCCTCATCACTCAGGTCGGCCATGCGGTTCATCTCCACGAAAGCCGTGCGATCGGCCTCGGAACGCATCAGCAGTTGCTTCAACTGTTCAAGGAAACCGAGATCGCTCGTCTTATCGACGAGCTTCTTCACCTCGGTGCGCAATTGGATCGCGGTCATGGCTGATAGACTTGTTCCAAAGGTAGGCTGACGGCGAACAGCGCCCTCCGGCCTTCGCGGATCATACGCATGGCTTCGTCCAGGCCCATGTACGTGCCCAACCCGGCTTTGCGCCTGCGGTCGATCTCCTTCAGTTCCGCAAGCTCATCATCCGTGATCTCGAAGGCTCCTTCCTTGCCTTCGCGGGTGAGCAAGGCGCGAATGGTGGCCAAGAGGCTTTCGTTGCGCTCTTTCTGCAACAGTTGCATGATCTCGGTCCGGAGGTCGATTGCGCTCATGGCAGTTCTGCTATTCCCAAAGATAGGCTGCCAAGACCCATTCTGCCGTTCAAAGTCAACCTATCTTCGTTGGACCATGTCCACGGAATCCCTCAAGCTCCAGTTGATCGAGCGCCTGCTGCGCACGACGGATGAAGGGCTGCTACAGAAGGTGGCCGACCTGTTCCGCTCGGAGAAGACCGAGGAGGATGACGGCCTCACCGACGAGCACTACAGTATCGTGAAGGAACGTGAAGCGGCCTATGAACGGGGTGAAGGCAAGAGCTATACGTGGGAGGAAGCCAAAGCCCTTATCCGCTCGGGCAAAGGCAAAAGGATGCATGAGCGTAAGGCTCATCTGGCGCGGTGAAGCCATCCGCGATGTTCAAGAGGCTTATAGCTGGTACGAGGCGCAGACCAACGGCCTGGGTGAACGGCTGCTGGCCGAACTCGACGAGCACATCGCCTTCATCCTGGAGCACGCCAGCGGTCCCGACAGATGGCGGTCACGATACCGGAAATTGACGCTCAAACGGTTTCCCTATCAGGTGATCTATCGCCTCCAGAAGAACACGGTCATCATGTACAGCGTTTTCCATTCCAGTCGAAACCCGAGCAGGTGGGGCCACCTTCACTGACATCAATTTTGAAGACCATGAAACCCGCCACTAACAACGAACACGTCTTCGCGATGTCCTTCGCTAGCGTGTACCCGTACTACGTACACAAGGTGGTGGGCAAGGGCCGAACGGTGGAGGAGCTGCACACGGTGATCACCTGGCTCACGGGCTACGATGAGCAGGGCATCGGCCAAGGTGATCGCCGACAAGACCGCACCTCGGACGTTCCGGTCCCGTATCCCAAGGCCATCTCCGGGTCGGTGTTGGGCGCGGCTCACTCCGCTTTGCGCCAACGGGCGATCTCCTGGGTGCCTTGGTTGAACACCAGGGTGTCGTTGCTTACCGCGAATCCGTCCACCGTGGGCAATGCCGCATACAGGGCGGTCTCATGTTCCATGTCTGGGCAGGCCATCAAAGTGGAGTGCAGCTCCCCGAAGCGTAATCCGCCGGTGGCGGTCGTGTGGTAGGGCCCGCCGAACCCATTGCAGCCCGTGTTGCCTGCCACGCTGCTGTCCGCTTCGTTGAACTGGATGTGAGGTGTGGGTCGGTCGGTTCCCTTGGCGATGGCGGCACCTTGGAGTTCGACCAGCTCCCAGCGGGTGCCGTGAAGCACGTTGCTGGTGGTGGCCACAGGGGGCATGTGGTCGGGTTCCGTGGATCCGCCTTGTTCGGAGGTGGTGCAGGCGGCCAAGGCCAGGCCGAGGATGCCGAGGTAGGGTCTCATGGTACAAAGGAACGCCATGGCCCGCAGGAACGTGCGCTGGGGAGGGCGCGAAGGACGTGTGGGCGGTGAGGCGGAGCAACGCATGGAGGTACCCGGGATCGGCCGCGTACGGCCCGGATGCCGCCGATCATGTCGGGATCCGCCCGCACCCACGATCTTCGCAGCGCCTTACACGGTCGGTGATGAGGCGAGCCTACCATGCGCCACCATTGGTCCATTCCGCTCTTCGTGCTCAGCCTCGCTTTCGGCTGTCGTGGCGAGGAAGACACCATCGTGCCCACCATGGGGCCCATCACCGAGAGCGTGTACGCCAACGGTTTCGTGAAGGCACAAGGTCAGTACCAGGTGTACCCAACGGTATCGGGCGCCGTGTTGCAGCTGTTGGTGAGCGAAGGGGATACGGTGTCGGCCGGGCAAGCGTTGATGCGGATCGATGATCGGGCCAGCGGTGCCGGTGAGCGGAGCGCGATGGCGCAGGTGGCCTTGTTGGAGCGCAATGCAGCGGAACATGGACCGGTGTTGGTGCCACTGCGCGACGCCGTGGAACAGGCGCGGGACAAGTATTTGTTGGACAGCCTTAATGTGGAACGGCAGCGCAACCTGTGGGCACAGCGGATCGGCAGCAAGGTGGAGCTGGAGCAGCGCGAATTGGCCTTCACGGCGAGCCGTGGGGCTTGGGTGCGGGCCCGGCAGGTCCTGTCCGAAACGCGTGACGAGCTCCGCACGCAACTGGAGGTGGCGCGCAACAATGCGATCGTCAACCGGGTGGGGCAAGTGGACCGCACGCCCGCGAGCGCGATCGATGGCCTCGTTTACGACCTGATGATCGAGGCCGGCGAGCTGGCCACGCCGCAGCGGCCCGTGGCCGTGGTGGGCAGCGCGGAAGACCTCTACCTGGAGTTGGAAGTGGACGAGTTCGACATCCGCCAGATCCAAGTGGGCCAGGTCGCCATGGTCACGCTGGACAGTCATGCCGAGGAGGTGTACGAAGCGCGCGTCTCGCGCATCATCCCCATGATGAACGAACGGTCGCGCACCTTCACGGTGGAGGCCCGGTTCGTGCAACGTCCGCCACGGCTGTATCCCAACCTCACGGCCGAGGCCAGCATCGTGATCCGCACCAAGGCCGATGCCCTGTTGGTGCCTGCCACCTACATCGTGGACGGTGGTTACGTGCTCACGGGGAAGGATGAACGCACAGCGGTGAGGATCGGTGCGCGGGACATGGAGATGGTGGAGGTGCTGGAGGGGATCACCACGGGAACGCGGCTCCACAAGCCTTGATCCATGCGGCTATTGCTGAACATCGCCATCACCTTGCTGCGTGCCAAGATGCGCCAGAGCCTGGTGGCCGCGGGAGGGGTCATGTTCAGCATCGCCATGTTCGTCACCCTGCTCGGTTTCATGCACGGGTTGAACGGCCTGCTTGACGGGTTGATCCTGAACCGTACCGCCCATGTCCGCCTCTACCACGAACCCACCCCATCGGCACGGCAGCCGGTGCAACGGGCCTTCGCCGACAGTGTGGCCGGGCCCATCCACCACTTCGTCCGGTCCATCAAGCCCAAGGATGACCTGCCCCGATTGCGCAACGCCCAAGCCGTCATGCAGGCCTTGGAACAGGACCCGCGCGTGATGAACGTGACCCCGCGTGTGGTAGCTCAGGTCCTGTTCCACGTGGGCACTACCGACCTCAACGGGCAGGTGGTCGGTATCGATGTGCGCCACGAGATGCGCTACTATCGATTCGGTGATCACATGGTGGGCGGTGATCCCACGGACCTGATGCGCGGCAATAACACCATCGTGCTCGGGAAGAAGTTGGCGGACATCATGCAAGCCCGCATCGGCGATCAGGTGCAACTCACCACCGCCATGGGCGAACGCGCCATGCTCCGTGTGGTGGGCTTTTTCCAAAGCGGGATCGCCGAGTTCGACAAGTCGCAGTGCTATGCCAACATAGGCACCGTGCAGCGGCTGTTGGCGCGACCGGCCGGCTACATCACCGACATCAACGTGAAGTTGCACCGGATCGAGGAAGCCCCGGCCATGGCCAGGGAATGCGCGGCGAGGTTCCCCGCTCAGGCCATGGACATCCAGAAGGCCAATGCGCAGTTCGAGACCGGCAGCAACGTGCGCAGCATCATCAGTTATGCGGTGGGCATCGTGCTCCTCATCGTGGCCGGCTTCGGGATCTACAACATCCTCAACATGATGATCAACGAGAAGCTGGACACCATCGCCATCCTCAAGGCCACGGGGTTCAGTGGGCGCGATGTGCAGCGGATCTTCCTTTTGCTCAGCCTGGTGATCGGCATCAGCGGGGCCATCGGAGGTGCCATCCTCGGCTCCCTCCTGCAGCACATCATCAGCATCATACCCTTCCACGCCGAAGCCATACCGGCCCTCACGCATTTCCCCGTGGACTTCAGTGCACGGTTCTACTTCATCGCCATCGGGTTCGCACTGGCCACCGCGTGGGTGGCCGGTTGGTTCCCGGCACGCCGCGCCGCCACGGTGGATCCGGTGGAGATCATCCGAGGCAAATGAACACAGCCGGACCCGTGCTCGAGGTGGAGAAGGTGAGCAAGACCTTCCACGATCCCCTGACCATTCAGGTGCTGAAGGAGGTGAGTTTCCAGCTGGCACGAGGTGAGTTCGTGAGCATCACGGGCAAGAGCGGTTGCGGGAAGAGCACCTTGCTGTACATCCTCAGCACCATGGACACGGACTATCAGGGCGAGCTGCGGATCGATGGCGAACCCACGCGACAGGCCGACCCGGGAAGGCTGGCGCGTATCCGGAGCGAGAAGATCGGCTTCGTGTTCCAGTTCCATTACCTGCTTCCGGAGTTCAGCGTATTGCACAACGTGATGCTGCCGGGCTTGAAGCTGGGCATCAAGGAACCCGGGGAGGTGGAACACCGGGCCATGGAGTTGCTGCACACCTTGGGGATCGCCGATCAGGCGCTGAAGGGGGCCAACCAGGTGAGCGGTGGGCAGAAGCAGCGGGTGGCCATCGCCCGTGCCCTGATCAATGATCCGCTCATCATCATGGGCGATGAACCCACCGGCAACCTCGACAGCCACAACAGTGCCGTGGTCTTCGACATCTTTCGCCGGATCGCCGACGAGCACAAGCGCAGCCTGCTGATCGTGACCCACGACCGGGACTTCGCTGAACGCACGGACCGGGTGATCGAGATGGAGGATGGCCGGGTGGTGCGGGTTTGACCTGCAAGCGGTAGCCCCCTCCCAACACGGGCCTACGCCTTGATCCGAATGCGTAGGACACCTCCCCAGCCGGGCCATTCGACTCCCCGCATATCGGCGCGGACGCGGGTTGAAGGCGGCGCGTCATCCCGTCCTCTGCCCGTGGTGAACAGGGCCCCGGAGCCACCACGGAGCGCCGACCAGCATGTGGGGTGGATCTTTGCCTTGCCGCCCCATGGCTCTGTGGATGGGTTGAGCCCTACTTCGGCTCCCACAGCTCGATCTTGTTCCCCTCGGGGTCGTACACCCACGCGAAGCGGCCGTACTCCTCGTCCTGGCGCTTGGGATCGATGCGCACACCGGCGGCCTCCAGCTTCTTCAACAACCCGTCGATGTCCTGCACGCGCAGGTTCAGCATGAACTGCTGCTTGGCGTCGAAGTAGTCGCTGTCCTTCTTGAAGGGCGAGAACACCGTGGGCCCGGCATCCTGCTGCCAGATCCAGCCATGCTCCTGGTCGTTGATGCCGAGGTGGTCGTTGTACCACTTGGCCAAGGCCTTGTGGTCGTTGGCGCGGAAGAAGAAGCCGCCGATGCCGGTGACGTGTCGGGACATGGGACTGGTGTTGGATGAGGTGAAGATAAAGGGATGCGTGGACGATCTGCAGCTATCGCCCGATGCGATCGAACGTTCTTTGCACTTGCGTTCATCACAGTACATGATCATGATGCGTACCCTCCTTGTTGCCCTTGTCCTCGCGCTGACTACTACGGCCTTTTGCCAGGGCACATGGACACAGGTCGCCGACCATCCGAGCCAGTGGTATGCCCAAGCGTCCTTCAGCGTGGGTGGCAAGGGCTACGTATGCACCGGATACAATGCCAGCCAGAACACCGCACGGTTGTGGGAGTATGATCCGGCCACCGATGTGTGGACGGAGAAAGCCATGCTGCCCGGCGGTGCGCGCCAGTATGCCAGCGCCTTTGCCATTGGAGACACCGGCTACGTGATGTGCGGCTGGAACAACTCCACCTCAACGGACTACAACGACCTGTGGGCCTACCACCCCGCCACCGATACGTGGGTGCAGAAAGCTTCACTTCCCGGTCCTCCGCGGTATGCGGGCGTGGCATTCAGCCTCGATGGCATCGGTTACTTCGGCACTGGGGCGGCGAACGCCACGTGGTACAACGACTTCTACGCCTACGATCCCACTACCGATACGTGGCAGCAGAAGCCGAATTTCCCGGGCAACGGACGGCGTTGGGCCGTGGGTTTCGGCATGGAGGGCAAGGGCTACATCGGCACCGGCGAAAGCAGTGGCGTACGTTACCGCGACTTCTACGCCTACGACCCAGCTACCGACATGTGGCAGCAGCGCGCCGATCTGGGCACCACGAACCGGCGCAACGGCTACGCATTCGTGATCGGTGGGCAGGGCTATGCGGGTGGTGGGCAGGACTTCACACAGAACTGGAACGACTTCCACCGGTATGATGCGGACACCGACGCGTGGGTGCCGGTGAGCAACTTCCCGCTGACAGCATGCAAGAACGGCACCTGCTTCAGCACGGGCTTGGAGGCCTTCATCGTGGGCGGCAACGGGCAGGCACCGGTCTTGTCCGATACGTGGCGCTTCACACCGGACACCCCGACCGGAGCAGCGAATGCGCTGGAGATCGCCCGCCCGCCGTACCCCAACCCCGCTCGCGATCGCCTGAACATCGATCCGGTCGGATCGCAGACGTACACGATCGTCGATGCCCTGGGTGCCGTGCGTGCCATGGGGCCCGCCCATCACGTGTTGGATGTGTCCGCGCTGCCCGTAGGTATGTATATGCTATTGCTGGAACATGTCGGGGCACCTGCTGCACTGCGTTTCGTAGTGGAGCGCTGAGGGTTGCATGCGAAGGACGTAGCTTTGGCTACCGACCATGGCCGGAAGCCGTGGCTCGAAGTCCGATGAGCAAGACCCTGACCAAGCCTCGCGTTACCAAGCCATCATTGAACGGCAACGGCCACTCTGCCCCAAGTGCAGCCACTGAACGCCTGCCCGTGATGAAGACCTACAAGATCTTCATCGGTGGCAAGTTCCCCCGCACCGAGAGCGGGCGCTACTACCAGCCGAAGGGTACCGACGGCAAACCGCTGGCCAACGTGTGCCGCAGCAGCCGCAAGGATGTGCGCGACAGCGTGGTGGCCGCACGTAGCGCGTTCGGTGGCTGGGCCGGACGCAGCGCCTTCAACCGGGGCCAGATCCTTTACCGCATCGGCGAGATGCTGGAGGGCCGCAGTGCGCAGTTCGTGCACGAGCTGGTGTTGCATGGTGCCACGCCGAAACAGGCGGAGGCCGAGGTGGCCGCGGCCATCGACCGCTGGGTACACTATGCGGGCTGGTGCGACAAGTACCAGGCGCTCTTCAGCAGCGTGAACCCCGTGAACACCTCGCACTTCAACTTCAGCGTGTACGAACCCACGGGTGTGGTGGGCATACAATGCGCCGGAGCCAACGGCCTGCTGGAGCTGGTGAGCCTGATCGCGCCGGTGATCGCCGGTGGCAACACGTGCGTGGTGGTGGCCAGCGAACAGCATCCGCTCCCGGCCGTCACCTTCACCGAAGTGCTCGCCACCAGCGACCTGCCCGGCGGCGTGGTGAACCTGCTCACCGGCCAACGCAAGGAGCTCCTCAAGCCGTTGGCCACGCACATGGACATCAACGCGGTGGTGGTCGCGGCGGCTACGGCGGAAGAACGCGGCATGCTCGATCAGGAAGCGACGTGCAACCTGAAGCGCGTGGTGTATCCGAAGGTGAACGACTGGAGCAGCGATGAAGCGCAGAGCCCGTACGCTATCCTCGATACGCAGGAGGTGAAGACCACCTGGCACCCCATCGAACGCGGACAGGGCGGGGGCGGGGGGTATTGATCATTGACTTCGTTCAACCCAGTGCAATGACCATCATCGTGAAGCGCACCACCACCAAAAAGCAGCTCGCCGCCTTGCTGAAGGGCCGCAAACGTGTGCCGACGAAGAAGAAGGGCGTGGACGTGAAGAGCTTCGCGGGCAAGTTGAAGTTGGACGAAGATCCGTTGGCCATACAGAAGAAGATGCGCGATGGATGGAAGTAGATTGCTGGTCGATACCAATATCGTCTTGTATGCATTGAAGGGCGACAAGGCGTTGGTGGAGATGCTCCACGATCAGGACCTGTATATCTCCTTCATAACCCGGATCGAGCTACTGAGCTTCCCGAGGATCGATGGCAATGCGATCGATCTGATCGAGCGGTTCTTAGCCCAGGTGCCCGTGCTGGAAAGCAATCCGGTGATCAATGCGGATGCGATCGAGCTACGTCGGAAGTCAGGGCTACAGGTGCCTGATGCGCTCATTGCAGCCAGTGCCCGCTTTCTGGGAGCTCGCTTGATGACGGCCGACAAGGATTTCAAGAAGATCGAGGATGAATTGGACTTGTTGTTGTACACCAAATGAACCTTCCCTACTTCATCCTCGATACGCAGGAGGTGAAGACCACCTGGCACCCGATTGAACGCGGGCAGGGCGGGGGCGGGGGGTATTGAGGCCATGCGATCGATAGCGCGGCTGTTCCTGTTCGTATTTGTTGGCCTGCTTCTGGTCTGGCTGTTCCGCGGAACGCTTTACCGGTCCATCGTTACCTACAAGGTTGTCGGTGTGCGGGCAGCTATTGCGACACTTGATACGGCGTTCGGTACAACCATGGGCCGTGATGAAGCCATTAGCGAGGCCTTGGATGCCACATCAACAAGACTGTACTTCTCGATGGGTCACGTGTCCAACGATCCTGCAGAGCTCATGAAAGGCGGTCCGGCCAATTGCATCGGCTATTCCGCGCTATGTGCATCGTTGTTGGTCGCACAGCTGGAGCGAAGCGGCATGGACGACCGATACACAGTGGAGCACGTGATCGGCAAACTCTACATCGGTCGTTGGAGCTTGCATACCATGTTCCACGGCCCGTTCTGGAAGGACCACGATATCGTACGGATCACGGACCGAAGGAACGGACAGCGTGTATATGTGGATCCCGCTTTATTTGATGCGGTGGGCATTGGGCGGGTGACCGGCCCGTGAGGAGGAGAAGCAAAGTTGCACGCCGAGTATTCGACGTCGGACCAATGACCGGAGCTTGGCTGTTATGTGCGAGAGTACATGGACGCTCAGGATCTCATCGTCGACTTCTCCATGGTGGCCACGAACCATGTACCTCCGCGGAACCAGCGTAGCTGATGCGTTAGACCCGCACGCGCTACTTCCTTTGAAGGATCCATGTCCGGATCGCCCAGCACGGTGCGTTCAAGCAGCCAACGGATCACGGGCATGGTGCGCCGGGTCAGCCAGTTGAGCCGCGGTGGCAGGCGGCCGTCCAGCACCACGCAGCGACCACCGGGTCGAAGAAGCGCCCACGCCTGTTGCAGCGCGGCCTGCGGGTCGCCGAAGCTGTTCAAGGAGAGTTCGAACCAGATGCGGTCGTAACCTTCAGGGTCGCGGAGCTGCACCATGTCCGCGCAGCGTACATCCACGTGGTCTAGATGCTGTCGTGCACAAAGGTCCCGCGCCTTGTTCACCATCCGTGGTGAAAGGTCCACCGCTACCACACGACCAGTAGGTCCCACACGTTGTGCAAGCTCAGGAAGGCTCCTGCCCAGCCCGCATCCCACCACCAACATGCGGTGGCCCGGCTGCAGCATGAGTTGGGTCATGGCTTCGTGCCGTGCGGTGGCGGGTACGAGGAAGAGTTTCTCCAACCACGGGTAGCACCAGGCCACACGGTCGTAGCGGGCAGCCACCCAGCGCGGGTCCGTTCGGGGGTTCGCGCGAGCACGGGTCATGGCACAGGGCACAAAGGTTCGGTCGGGCGGCGAACCGCCGAACACGACTTTTTCATCTTTGCTCCATGAAAGACCGGGTCCTACATCTATTCAGTGCGCTGCTCTTCAGCCTGTCGGCAACGGCGCAGATGGATACCGCCACCATCCACATCGTCCGGAAGGGTTGTATCGTGGATCTGACGATGGGGCTGCTGAAGTCCTTGCCGTTGCGCGAAGCCACGATGACCGAACGGGATGGCAACAAAGCCACCTTCCAAGGCGTGTGGCTCGGCGAAGTGCTCGATCTCGGTTGCGACAGTACCGCGCGCCTCGACAAGCATGGTACGCTTCGTTCCGTGGTGAAGGTCACTGCGGTGGATGGCTTCACGGCCGTGGTGGCCATGGCCGAAGCGGTGCACGATTTCAGCGAGCGCCCCGCGATGCTCGCATGGAGCCGCAATGGGCAAGCGCTCAGCGAACGGCATGGGCCGTTGCAACTCGTGGTGCCCGCTGACCTCAAGCCCGGCCGCAACGTGCGCCAGGTGAAGGTGCTGGAGGTGATCACGCCGTGACCGTGTTCCAGGTATTTCCTACAACTCCCCGAATTTCACCAACTCGAATTCCGGCGTGCATTCCAGCAGATGCTTCAGCACACCCATGTGACCGGCACCGAAGATCACCACGAGGCGGTCGGTAGGTTTCAAGTGCAGCTCCTGGATGTTGCGCAGGATGCGGAGGTTGCGCGCGTACCAATGCATCGCCAGGGCATCCGCACCGCGGTAGCTCCCGAGTTTGAAGTCACCGTTCAGGTACGCGCCGAAGTCGCGATCCAGGCTCTTGTCGGCATTGTGGTAGAGGAAGGATTCCAGCAATGTGTGGCTCACGTGGTGGTCATCAAAGGAATTATACCAGGCGTTGTATCGCTGGCTGATCTCATCCGCACTGGTGAAGTCCCAGTCGGCGTAGATGCTGTCGAGCAAAGGATGCAGTTGCATCGAGTCGCGATGGTTCCAGAGGTCGGATAACAGCTCGGAGGCATCCACACCGTACAACGTGTCGAGTCGTGATCGCTTCATCAGTCGGAAGCCGACCTGTTCCCGCTCATCGGCGCGGGTCAGGGAGTCGGTGCGCAAATAGTCGCGGTAGCGCTTCATCAACTTGCTGGTATTGGGATCCGCTTCCACGGCGATGGCCGTGGGTTTGAAGCGTGCGATGTGGTCCACCAATTCCTCCATCTCCTGCTGACGTTGCGGTTCCATCACGTTCACGCGTTTCTCCTTGTCGGTCACGTGCGCATCGAGTCCGTAGTACGCGAAATGGAAGCTGCCCACCAGCAGCACCTGAGGCCGTGGGCCGCGAACGAGGATGCTGTCGGGATCGGGGATGTTGGGGTCCTGGCTCCGGACCACGTTCAGAAGAAGAAACAACAGTGGTAGGAGAAGGTGTCGCATGGGAAGAGGATCACGTTCTCCCGTATGACGCCGGAACGTCCGGCTTGTTACAAGGCGGCCCGGCAGGGTGGGGCGCCCATCTGGACATCCTCGTGGAACATCTCAACGGGCGCACGGCACCTGGCTTCTGGAGCTCGCACCTAGCTGCACGGAGCATTTACGAGGAGCGGATGAACGACGAAGCAATAACGCACTACCTTCCTTTGTGGCATGGATCTGATCTCCTGGAACGACTTCGAGAAAGTGCAGCTGCGCGTGGGCACCGTGCTTGCTGCGGAGGACCTGCCCAACGCACGCAAGCCGGCCTACGTGCTCACGATCGACTTTGGTGCGCAAGGCGTGAAGCGCAGCAGCGCGCAGATCACCAGGCACTACACCAAGGAGGAGTTGATCGGCCGTCAGGTGGTGGCGGTGATCAACTTCCCGGAGAAGCAGGTGGGGAGTGTGATGAGCCAATGCCTGGTCACCGGTTTCGCCGATGCGAACGGCGACATCGTGCTCACCAGTGTGGAGCGGCCGGTGCCGAACGGGAGCCGGTTGCACTGAGCGTTGGTCACCACGTTCCCAGGATCGCCATCAACGCGATCATGGGGATATCGCCCTGAACCTGGAACAGCGCATCGGCCTTGTTGCAGAACGGACCTTCGCCGAGGAATACGGTGTTGCCATCCAGCACGAAACCGCCATCGGTCTTGTTACAGAAAGGTCCCTCGCTACGGAAGATCTTCTGCCTCTCTACTTGCAGTACACAATTGCCTTTCGTGCAGAACGCCCCGGAACAGCGGAACAATTTGTCGCCTTCTACGCGGAACATGCCGGGTCCGCGCTGTCCGAAGGCGTCGGCGCTGCGGTACACGGCTTCTTCGTCGAACAGGAACAGGCACGGGCCCTTGCTGCCGAACGGTCCGCAGGCCTGGTAGATGCGGCCTTGTTCCACCACATAGGCGGCATCGCCGATGGTGGCGAAGGGGCCGTAGGCATAGCGCACCACGGCCTGTTGGGCCGATGCGGCGAAAGCCATGGCCATCAGCGCGATGCCCACCAGCGCTCTCATCGGCGTTCGGTGGTGAAACGGACCACGTGGATCACCCCGGTGATCAGGTCCTTGGTCAAACGGGCGGTCAGCTGCATGGTGTTCGCGTCGTAGAGGTATTCGTCGCGTTCCATCTGGCGATCATCGTGCCAGAGCGTTCCTTCGATCACATTGCCGGCGGTATCGTAGCTCCAGGTCTGTTTGGTGCTGCCGTTGCGGTCCAGGTCGGGCTGTTCCACACGCTCCACCAGCCTGCCTTTGTCGTCGTAGCCGAAGCTCACCCGCGAGCGCTTGTTGCTGATCAGGTAGCGGTCCTCGATGCGTTTCACGTACCCGAGCCTATCGGTGGTGGTGGTCTGTTCGCGGAAGGGCAGGCCGTGGTTGTTGGAGAAGATCCTCTTCACGGTGCTGTCGTTGAGCTGTTCGTACCGGAAGTGCTCATCGCTGATCTCGGTGGTCCGACCGGGGATCAGGGTATAACGGTCGGTGCCGAGGTTCTCCACCCGGGTGTACGTTTCGCGGATGGGCCTGCCCTTGTCGTCCAGCTCGATATCGTAGGCGAAGTGGCCGTTGAGGTCGTTGCGCGCACGGCGCCGCACCTTGCCGGCGGTGTCGTAGGTATAGGTGGTGCTGGCCGTATCCTGCCCCGAACCGGGCCTGCCGTAGCTGTTGTTGGTGTACACCGGGAGGCCGCTCGGATTGAACCGGTAGAGGTACTTCTCGGGCTGTTCGCGCATGGGCTGGCCGTCGCGTTTGATCATCCGTTGCCCGGAGATGCTCGCGATGTTGTTGCGCTGTATGAAGGTCGGGTTGAAATGCAGGTCGTGCGAGTTGTTCGCATCGGGCAGGATCAACAAGGCTTGTGCGCCGCAGGAAAGGCCCAGGGCGAAGAGCACGAGCAGGAGCAGGGGTCGGTTCATGGGATCTGCAGTACGGCGGCTTCCACGGAATGCACGGGGAGTTGACAGGTGTTCTCCACGCAGACGAAGATCGTGGTGGTGGGCAGGGTCTTGTCCTTCAACAACGGCAACGAGCCGGTGCTGGTATGGCCCAGGAAGAGCCTGTTGGGCAGGAAATGCGGTGCGAAGCCCATGCGCACGTTCCGTGCCTCGGGGCCGGTGATGGCGATCGCGTGGTGCGGGAACGCACGCATCAGCACACCCTGTGCCCAGTGGGAATGTCCGGTGGGGTGGCTGGCCATGTGGGCGGTGCCGGCCTGCAAGGCCCGATCGCTCAACGCGATGAAGCGGGCATCATCGAACAGGGTGCCGAGGATGAACAGGCCGTTCGCCGTGCTGCTGTTCGACGAGGGGATCACGTTGTCGTGCAGTTCCATGGGCCGAGTGATCAGCGCGGGATCCTGGTCGCTGGTGAAGTTGAACAGCCCGGTGTTCTCGTCGTGGAAGTGGCGGATGGCGTGCTCAGCGAAGGCACACGCCTCGTCGATCCAGCGTTCTTCGAAAGTGATGCCGTACAAGGCGATGAGGGCCTCGATCACGAAGCAGTAGTCCTCCAGGAAACCGTTGATGGAGGCGCGTCCATCCTTGTACAGGTGCCACAGGCCGCCATTGGCCCTGCGGCATTTGGACAGGATCAGCTCCATGGCGCGCACGGCGGCCTCCAGGTAGCGTGCGTTGCCGAACACCTCGTAGGCATCGCAGTAGCCGGTCACCATCAAGGCGTTCCAAGAGGTCAGGGCCTTGTCGTCGAGCCCGGGTGGGGTGCGCTGTTGGCGGGCGGCGAGCAGCTTGGCGTTGATGGTGGCCACGCGTTGTTCCACCGCGGCTGGATCCATGCCGTGCGCAACGGCGAATGCCCGATCGTCCATCGGCCGGAGGAGGATGTGTCGGCCATGTTCCCAGCGGGTCCGTTCGCCAAGGCCGTAGTACGCCCGGGCGAAGTCCATGTCGGTGCCGAGGGTCTGTTGCAGCTCCGCATCGCTCCATACGTAGTACCGCCCTTCCTCACCGTCGGTATCGGCATCCAAGGCGCTGTGGAAGGCGCCATCGGGCGATGTCATCTCCCGGGCGATGAATTCGAGGGTGCGTTCCACCGTGGCCTTGTACAGCGGCTCCTTGAAGGCTTGGTAGGCCATGCTGTACAGCGAAACGAGCTGGGCGTTGTCGTACAGCATCTTCTCGAAATGCGGAGCCTTCCAGATGGCATCGGTGCTGTACCGTGCGAAGCCGCCACCCACCTGGTCGAAGATGCCCCCGAGGGCCATACGGTCCAGGGTGAGCCGCACATGCCGTTGTAGGTCGGCGTCGTGGGTGAGCCATGCGTACCGCAGCAGGAAGCGGTAGTTGTCGGGCATGGGGAACTTGGGCACCTTGTCGGCGCCGCCGTGCACCTGGTCCAACTGGAGGCGCCACAGTTCCACCATGGCCGAAAGGCGGTCGCGGAGATCGGTGTCGGCCTCGGGCGGAGGGATCAGCCGTTGTGCGGCCACACCGGCATGCAGCCGTTCGGCATACGCCGTCACCCGGCCGGGATCCTGGGCATAGGTGTCCGCGAGTTGTTCCAACACCTGCACCCATTGTGCCCGCGGGAAATAGGTGCCGCCGTACACGGGTCGGCCATCGGGCAGGGAGAAGCAGTTCAACGGCCAGCCACCGCGTTGGGTCATCAGCTGTACGGCCAGCATGTACACCTGGTCCACGTCGGGGCGTTCCTCGCGATCCACTTTGATGCACACGAAATGCGTGTTCATCACACGGGCCACCTCCTCGTCCTCGAAGCATTCGCGCTCCATCACGTGGCACCAGTGGCAGCTGCTGTAGCCCACGCTCACCAGCATGAGCTTGTTCTCCGCTCGGGCCTTGGCGAACGCCTCCTCGCCCCACGGGTACCAATCCACCGGGTTGTGCGCATGCTGCCGCAGGTAGGGGCTGCTTTCGTGCGCCAGGCGGTTGGTGTGGGTGGGCATTCGGGTTAGCTTCGGCACGGCGGGCCAAGGCATGGTCCGGTCCATGCGCAGCGGTCCATGTTCAAGGGACTTCAAAGGAACGACACCCCACTGCGGCACCGGCCCATCCCAGGGCGTGGGCATCAACAGCGTGCGGTGGAAGCGTCCCCGCGCGACCAGTCGTGGCCGGGCACGCTGATGGCGTTAGGCATCTTCGTGTCGTTGATCTCCTTCTGGGCGGTGGGCGGTCGCACGTTGATCCGGTACGCGGAGCTGTTCCGCTGGTTCGCGCTCTTCGCCTTCGTAGGCAACCTGTTGCCCTATGCGCGATCGGGCCTGCGGCTGGGCATGGAACGGCTGGAGTGGTTCCTCTTCAATCTGCTGGCGGTGGGGCCGTTGGTGCTGAGCCTGCTGCTGTGGCTCAACTTGATCTTCCATGGCCCCGAGCGGTTCGTGATCACCCCGTACGCGGGGGGCATCATGGAGCTGCGCACGTATTGGATGGAGCAGGAGGAGTTGCCCGCCTCACAGGCCTTGGGAACACCGCTGGAGGCGTTGCTCGCGGCACCACCGCCCGGTCTGGTCGGGGGGCATGTGATCGGCACGGCCCAAGGGGTGCTCGGGTACGAGGTGATCACCACCTACCAGCGCCTCGGGGCCAGCGTGGAGTAAGGGGCGGGGCGTAGACCTTCAGTAGCGCACCTTCTCCTCGAAGGCGAAGGGGAACCGTTTGCGGATCAACCCCACGCGACCCACCACCGTGCCCTTGGCGGCCAGTTTCACCTCGTTGCCGCCGAACACGCTGCCGAGCAATACCACGAGCAGCGATCCGCCCTGAAGCTCGGCCCGCAACGGAACGGAATACACCTGGGTGGAGCGCTTCTGCAGGGTCAAGGCGGAGTCGAGCACGCCTTTGCCCACGAACTTGTCGTTCACGTACAGGTCCACATCGGGGTCCTGGGCGTGGATCCGGTAGTTGTTGGGGTTGCTCACGCGGGCGTCCACGCGCACGGCGATCCCCTTGGTGTTCATGCGTACCACGCGGATGTTGTCCACCTCCACCAGTTCCACCGGTTTGTAGTTCAGGCAGGAGGAGAGGAGGAAAAGAGGCAGCAGGTGTAATACCGCTGCCCCTGCTCCTGGCCGTCGCATCCTACCGTTCCAACGCCGCATAGTGGTGGAAGAAACGCGGGATGGTCTTGATGCCTTGGAAGTAGTTGAACACGCCGTACTTCTCGTTCGGGCTGTGGATGTTGTCGCTGTCCAGGCCGAATCCGAAGAGCACGGTCTTCAGGCCGAGTTCGGCTTCGAAGAGGGCCACGATGGGGATGCTGCCTCCACCGCGCGTAGGGATGGGCTTCTTGCCGAAGGTCTCCTCCATGGCCTTGCTGGCGGCTTGGTAGGCGGCGCTGTCGATCGGGGTCACGGCCGCCTCGCCTCCATGGTGTGGGCGTACCACCACCTTCACGCCCGGCGGCGCGATCCGCACGAAGTGGTCCTGGAAGAGCTGGGTGATGGTGGCGCTCTTCTGGTCGGGGACCAGGCGCATGCTGATCTTGGCGTAGGCCTTGGAGGGCAATACCGTCTTGGCGCCCTCGCCGATGTAGCCGCCCCAGATCCCGTTCACGTCGAGTGTGGGGCGAATGCTGCTGCGTTCTTCGGTGGAGTATCCTTTCTCGCCGCGCACGGCGTTGATGGCGAGGTCCTTCTTATAGGTCTCCTCATCGAAGGGGGCTTCGGCCAATGCCGCGCGTTCGGCCTTGCTCAGTTCCACCACGGCGTCGTAGAAGCCGGGGATGGTGATCCGTCGGTCGGCATCGTGGAGGCTGGCGATCATCTCGCACAGGGCGTTGATCGGGTTGGCCACCGCACCGCCGTACACACCACTGTGCAGGTCGCGGTCGGGTCCGGTCACCTCCACCTCCAGGTAGCTCAGGCCGCGCAGACCGGTGTTGATGCTGGGCACGTCGTTGGCGATCATGCTGGTGTCGCTGATCAGCACCACGTCGGCCTTCAGGCGGTCCTTGTTGGCCTTCACGAAGATGCCGAGGTTCGCGCTGCCCACTTCCTCCTCGCCCTCGATCATCATCTTCACGTTGCAAGGCAGGCCGCCGTTCTTCATCATGGCCTCCACGGCCTTCACATGCATGTAGAACTGGCCCTTGTCATCGGCGCTGCCGCGGGCGTAGATTAGGCCCCCCTTGATCACCGGATCGAATGGGCCGCTGTCCCACAGCTCGAGGGGGTCGGGTGGCTGCACATCGTAGTGGCCATACACGAGCACCGTGGGCTTGGCAGGGTCCACGATCCTTTCGCCGTAAACGATGGGGTTGCCCGCAGTGGGACATACCTCCACCTTTTCCAGCCCGGCCTCCACCATCCGCTGTTTCACCGCCTCGGCGCAGCGCGCCACATCGGCTTTGTACTTGGGGTCGGCGCTCACGCTGGGGATGCGCAGCAGGTCCAGGAGTTCGTTCAGGAAACGGTCTTGGTGGGCTTGGATGTAGCGGTCGAGGGCTTCCACGTGGGCGGGGTTTTCAAGAGGGCGCCAAAGATAGTCCGGTGGCCGGGTCCGGCCTTGGGCGTTGGGCCGGGGAAGGTCCAACGGAGAGCGGGGGCGTGCCGAACCAGCCCTTCCGGTCGCGGTGGCCTTCCAAGGCTGAGGGAATTCCGTGCAGCTTGAAGGGGGGATCCGCGGCGCGCCGGGCAACCGATCGCCGGACCGAAGGGTCTGTGTTACGATCGAACCGTTACATTCATGGTCTTATCTACGCGTTGGATGATCCTACGGAGCCTCGCAAGCATGGTGGTGATCGCATGGGCAGGCCACAGCCGCGGTCAATTGGTGGTGGATGCGAGCCTTACCCCCGAACAATTGGTGCAGAACGTCCTACTGGGCGCTGGTGTCACCGTGAGCAACATCACCTACAACGGAGGTGCGGCCACCGCGGTGAGTGAGCAGGTCGGAGCATTCACCGCACCCACGGGCTCGAACCTGGAGCTCTCCGCTGGGGTGATCCTGAGCACGGGCAATGTGGCCAGCGATCCAGGCAATTTCATCGTCGGGGCGAATGGCACGGCCAACTCCTTTGCGAGCAATCTGATCGGCGGCGGCTCCGACCCCGACCTGGAGTTGCTCTCCGGCCAGGAGATCAACGATGCGGCCATCCTGGAGTTCGACTTCGTCCCGACCGGTGATTCGTTGCAGTTCCGCTATGTGTTCGGGTCGGAGGAGTACCCCAGCTTCACCTGCTCCGACTACAACGACGCGTTCGGTTTCTTCTTGAGCGGGCCGGGGATCGCGGGGCCCTATTCCGGAGGGGCCATCAACATCGCATTGATCCCGGGCACCAACGTGCCGGTCTCCATCAATACCCTGAACAGCGGGCAGGCCTCCATCCCGGGCGACGAGCCGAACTGTGCGGCGATGGACCCGAACTGGCAGTCCAACAGCATGTACTACGTGGACAACGAAGGGCAAACGGGAACGATCGTGACCTACGATGGCTTCACCGTGGTGCTCACCGCCTTCGCGTTGGTGCAATGCGGCCAGACCTACCACATCAAGCTGGCCATTGGCGATGGGTTCGATGAGAGCTACGATTCCGGCGTATTCCTCGAAGCAGGGAGCTTCACCAGCTCCGGCCAGGTGATCCCCGCCCTCACCCCCGGTCCGGGCATCGTGGATGCCACGATCAACGAGGGATGCGCGCCGGTGGAGATCACCTTCACCCGGCAGGGCGATCTCTCGCTGGCCGAGACCGTGCAGATCACCGTTGGGGGCAGTGCCACGCCCGGCGTGGATTACTTCCCCGCGCTGCCCACCCAGCTGGATTTCGCCGCCGAGGACAGCCTCCTGACCTACGTGATCGATGTACCCTTGGATGACGATGGGGACGAAGAGATCATCATCACCATTCACCAGGTGATCGCCTGTGCCGGGGTCGGCATGGAGACGGAGTTCACCTTCACCATCACCAGTCCCGAGCCGCTGTGGGCCACGGGCGATGACATCCAGGCCGAGTGTGGTGATGTGAACACCCTGGCTCCGGTGATCGGCGGTGGGGTGGGGCAGTACCAGTTCGCGTGGAGCACCGGCGAGACCACCCCGACCATCACCGTATCGCCGGAGGTGACCACCGAATATGCCTTCACCGTGACCGATGGATGCAGTGTGGAGCCGTTGCAGGGCGTGCTGTACGTATACCTGCCGGTGTACGATCCCTTGGAGATCGCGGTATCGCCCTCCACGCAGGTGCCTTGCCTGGAGACCGGTGTGATCCAAGTGGAAAGCGCCACCGGTGGCAACGGCACCTACACCTATGCCTGGACCTTGAACGGGACGCCGCTGGGCAATGGCCCCACGCTTACCGTGCCCGCTGGCGATGGGGCCTGGTACCAGGTGCTGGTCACCGAGGGCTGTGGCACCCAGGTACAAGACAGCGTGTTTGTGATCATGGCCCCGTTGGACCCCATGGTGATCACCACCACCGCCGATCATACCGTGATCTGCACGGGCGATAGCGCCTCTGTCGGTGTCGTGGCGATCACCGGCGGCAATGGCGTGTACACCCTTGAATGGACCGATGCCACAGGGCAGGTATTGGGAACGGACTCCACCATCGGTGTGGTGGTATCGGAGGATGCCGCCTACACGATCACTGCGGCGGACCAATGCGGCACCGTGGGGAGCGCAACGGCCTGGGTACGCATACCGCACTACGCCCCCTTCCTGATCGAGCCCACCCCGCACCACCTGGTCTGTGCAGGAGATAGCACCCGGGTGGGGGTGGAGGTCCACGGCGGTTCGGGCTACTACACCATCGCGTGGGCCGATGATCCGGGGTCCGATCCGATCCGGCCTCTACAGCCTTTTGAGACGACCACCTATGCGGTGACCGTTACCGACCAATGCGGCGAGGTGCGCCAAGCCGAGGTGGTGGTCACCGTGGAAACACCCCAGGCACGGATCTCCACCGAATGCCTGGGCCAGGATGATTGGCACCTGCGGGCGGCCACGGTGCCCCAAGCCCTGACCCATGTCTGGGACATGGGCGATAGCACCCGCTACCGGCACGAGCATGTGTTCCACAGCTACATGGACCTGGAGGACCACTGGGTGCACCTGCGCACCACCACGGCCAACGGCTGCATGGCCACGGATTCGGTGTTGTTGAAACCGCCGGCGCACGTCTACTTCCCCAACGCCTTCTCGCCCGATGGCGATGGCCATAACGAGGCCTTCGGACCCGTGGGCCACGACCTGTTCGATTTCGAGCTACAGATCTTCGACCGTTGGGGCGAATTGCTGTTCGCGAGCCTCGCGCCGAACACACCATGGAACGGGGATATCCAAGGTGGCGGCGAAGCCACCACCGGGGTATATGTGTACAAGTACCGCGTTTCGGGCCTACATTTCCCATCAACGGAAGGGTTCGGCCAGGTGACGCTGCTTCGGGGGACCCAGGAATGAACATGATGAACGCAGGAAGCATGAGGAACACGGGGATCGTATTGTTGGCTTGTTCGTTGGTAGGTGTGGCCAACGCGCAACTCGCGGTGAGCACCACGCTCACCCCGGAGCAGTTGGTCCAGGATGTATTGCTGGGCGGAGGGGTCACGGCCAGCAACATCACGTTCAATGGTGCACCCGCCACGAGCGTTAACCTGCAAGCGGCCTCCTTCGTGGGTCCCGATGGCTCCAATCTGGGTTTGTTGTCCGGCGTGATCCTTTCCACAGGTAGGGCAGCCTCGGATCCAGCAATGTTCGTGTACGGGGCCAATGGTGAAGTGGTGGATTTCGCATCGAACTCCATCACCGGGACCTATTCGGATCCGGATCTGGTGGAGCTCTCTGGACAGGATATCGACGACGCTGCCGTTCTGGAGTTCGATTTCGTTCCCATCGGCGATTCCATCAAGTTCCGATACGTGTTCGGCTCTGAGGAGTACCCCGGTTTCACCTGTTCCAACTACAATGATGCGTTCGGCTTCTTCATCAGCGGGCCGGGGATCTCCGGGCCGTACACCGGAGGGGCCATGAACGTGGCCTTGGTGCCGGGCACCAACGTGCCGGTGTCCATCAACACACTGAACAGCGGTGTGGCCTCCATCTCGGGCAACGAGCCCAACTGTGCGGCCATGGACCCGAACTGGGTCTCGAACAGCCAGTACTTCGTGGATAATGGCTCCGCGACCAACACCATCGTCACCTACGATGGGTTCACCACCGTGCTCACCGCCGCCGCCGCGGTGCAATGCGGCCAGACCTACCACATCAAGCTGGCGATCGGCGATGGCTTCGACAGCATCTATGATTCCGGTGTGTTCCTGGAAGGCGGCAGCTTCGTGAGCTCGCCGTTCGTCCCCATGCTCACGCCGGGCCCGGGCATCGTGGGTAATACGGTGTATGAGAGCTGCTTCCCCATGGGGGTCACCTTCGTGCGCGTGGGCGATGCCACCGAGCCGGCCACCTTCGAGGTGAGCTATTCCGGCACCTTCACCAATGGGGTGGACATCGTGCCGGCGCTGCCCGCCGAGGTGGTCTTCGCGGCCGGTGAGAGCGCCAGCGCATTCACGTTCGAAGCACCGATCGATGCTGATGCGGAAGAGACCATCGAGATCACCGTGGTGGCCCTCTCCTGCCTGGGCGATACCGTGGAGAACGTCTTCTACTTCAACATCGGCGAAGCTCCCGACCTGAGCGCCATCCCCGCCTCCTTCAGTGTGGATTGCGGGGCATCGGTGGCCATCACCCCAACGGTGGCCGGAGGCTACGGGGGCTATACGTACGACTGGGGCGTGCTTGGCAGTACGGACACCATCACGGTGGCACCATTGTCGGACACCACCTATCCGGTCACCATCAACGACCTCTGCGGACTCAGTGTGGATACCGAGGTGTCGGTCACGGTGATCCCCTCGCCCAACCCCTTCAGCGTAGCGCTGGCGCCAGGCCCCACCGTGAACGGGACCAGCGTGCAGGAGAGTTGCTATCCGGTCGACCTCATTTTCTCGCGCACCGGTGGCACGGCCTATGCCGACACGGTCTTCCTCACCTTCTCGGGTCAGGCGGAGAACGGGGTGGACTTCAGTTCGATCCCCGACCATCTCATCTTCGACAGTGGTTCTAGTACCGTGGTCTTTCCGGTCACCTTCCACCTCGATCCCGATGCCGTGGAGTATTTCAACATCGGCCTTGGCGATGTCTCCATCTGCAACGGCGGGTTCAGTGTGGTGCAACAGGCCTTCGCCATCACGGCCGCACCAGCCTTGGTGGCAGCGGGTGGTTCGCCCATCATTCCCTGCGGCGGGAGCACCACCCTGCAAGCGGCGGCCACGGGGGGCTATGCGCCCTACGACTTCGTTTGGCCCGATGGCAGTACCGGCACCACGTACACGGTGAGTCCCACGGCGGCCACGGTCTACACGTTGGCGGTCACCGACGATTGCGGCACCAGCACCACGGCCACCTTCAACGTGGATCTGCTGCCACCGCCGCCGATCAGCCTGTCCATCCAAGGGCCCAGTGAATTGGTGGAGGGCTGCGATATCACCCAGCTCAACATCATCCGCCCGGTCGGGGTGCAAGGGGCCATCACGGTGAACATGTCCTTCGCGGGGCAGGCGAACAACGGCACGGACTTCGACCAACCCCTGCAGCAGGTCATTCCCGATGGTGTGCTGAATCTCCTTGTGCCCTTCGAGGCGTTGGACGAAGGGGTGGTCGACGATGGTGAGAGCGTGGTGGTGACCGCCGGTTTCACGGATGCTTGCGGCCGTACGGTGAGTGCCAGTGCGACGATCGTCATTACGGAAGCACCGGCCATCGTGGTGACCACCCCGGACGACATCACGGTGATGTGCGCGGAGGATAGTCTGCTACTGGTGGCTTCCGCCTCCGGTGGGGTGGGTAGCCTCTCCATGGCCTGGAACACGGGACACCAGGGCTCGAGCGCTTATGCCGGCATGCTCCTCAGCGGTACGTACGTGGTCACGGTCACCGATCAGTGCGGGCGTACGGCGACCGGCAGCACCAATGTGGTGGTGGAATGCGAGATCATCGTGCCCAACGTGTTCACACCGAACAGCGATGGGCAGAACGATCGTTTCGAGATCGAGGGGATCCTCAGTACCACCAACACGGTACGGATCTACAACCGGTGGGGACAGGTGGTGTACGAGACCAAGAACTACCGCAACACCTGGAACGCGACCGGGCTGCCCGACGGCACGTACTACTACGAGGTGTTGGTGGAAAAGCACGAGAAGCCCTATACGGGCCACGTGACCATCCTTCGGAATTGATCCGTTAGCGGACCAACAGCGAAGAGCCCGTCATCTCGGCGGGCTTTTCCATGCCCATCAGGTCCAGGATGGTCGGTGCCACGTCGGCCAGGATCCCCTGGCGTAGGGCGAAGGGCCGATCATCCACCAGGATCACCGGAACGGGATTGGTGCTGTGTGCGGTGTTGGGGCTTCCGTCGGGGTTCAAGGCCTTGTCCGCATTGCCGTGGTCGGCGATGATCACGAAGGAATAGCCGTGCTCCCTACCGGTCTCCACCACCTGTCGCACGCAGCGATCGGTGGTCTCCACGGCTTGCACGATGGCCGGGAACACACCCGTGTGTCCCACCATGTCGGGGTTGGCGAAGTTGAGCACCACCAGGTCCACCTCGCCCTTGCGCAGCTCCGTGCAGATGGCATCGGCGATGCCTTGTGCGCTCATTTCCGGTTGAAGGTCGTAGGTGGCCACCTTGGGCGAAGGCACCATGATGCGCGATTCACCATCGAACGGAGCTTCACGACCACCGCTGAAGAAGAAGCTCACATGCGGGTACTTCTCGGTCTCCGCGATGCGGATCTGGCGTTTCCCCGCGTTGGCGATCACCTCGCCGAGGGTGAGCCTCAGGTCGTCCTTCCGGAACAGCACATGCACACCGCGGTACGTGCTGTCGTACTCCGTCATGGTCACATAGTGCAAGGGGATCGGCACCATGCCGTGCTCGGGGAAGGCTTGTTGGGTAAGGGCCTGGGTGATCTCGCGGCAGCGGTCGGTGCGGAAGTTGAAGCAGATCACCACATCGTTGGGTCGGATGGTGGCGATCGGTGCCCCTGCGGCATCCACCACCACATGCGGCTCAATGAACTCATCGGTCTTGTCCGCGGCATAGCTGGCGCGGAAGGCATCGAGCGGGTCGTGAACCGGGATGCCCCGGCCATGCACCAGGTTCTCGTAGGCCTTGGCCACCCGTTCCCAGCGTTTGTCCCGGTCCATGGCATAGTACCGGCCTGTGATGGTGGCGATGCGTGCACCGGTGTCCTGTACGGCTTGCATGAAACGCTCGGCATACCCCAGACCGCTTCGTGGGTCGGCGTCGCGGCCATCGGTGAAGGCATGGACGAACACCTGTTCCACACCGGCGCGATGGGCCATGTGGCAGAGGGCTTCCACATGGGTGCGCAGGGCATGCACGCCCCCATCGGAGAGCAACCCCATCAGGTGCAACCTGCGCCCCCCCTGGCGTGCCTGATCGAAAGCCTCGCGCAGGGTAGGGTCCTGCTCCAACGAGCCGTCGGCGATCGCGTTGTTCACCCGCATCAGGTCCTGGAACACCACGCGCCCGGCGCCGATGTTGAGGTGCCCCACCTCGCTGTTGCCCATCTGGCCGGGTGGCAGGCCCACATGGCTGCCATCGGTGAGCAGCGTCGCATGGGGTGCGGTGCGGTACAACTGGTCGATGAACGGGGTAGAGGCCATGGCCACGGCATCGGTACGGTCGCCGGCACCGATACCCCATCCGTCCATGATGATGAGTACGGCTTTGTGGGTTCGCATCAACGGTCGGGGAAAGAGGCTGCGAAGATAGCCCCGTGGGGAACGGCTTGGCCCACGCGGACCTCGCCACCCAGGCGATGCGCCAGGCGCTGCACGATGTACAGGCCCAGGCCGGTGCCTTTGGCCAGGCGGGTCTCTTCATTGCCACCGCGGTAGAAGCGTTCGAAGATGCGGGCGCGGTCGTCCATCGGCACTCCGGGCCCCTCATCGGTCACGGTCAAACGCCAGCCACCGCTCCCCTTGATCACCGCGATGGCGATGCGGGTGCCACCGGGAGCGTACTTCGCGGCGTTCTCGATCAGGTTGTCCGCGATGCTCCGCAGGGCCTGTGCGTCGGTTTGGACCACGAGTTCGGCTGGACCTTGGAGATCCAGTACGTGATCCGTGGCGATCTGTGCCTCGGCGCGCCGCACCACGTCGGCGAGCAGCTGCATCACATCCACCGGCTTCAGGTCCACGGCCAGGATGCCTTCCTCCGCACTGGTGGCCAGGAGCACCTTGTCCGCCAGCACGCTCAACCGATCGGCCTCCGAAAGGGCCTGTCGATTCAGTGTATCCCGCTGCTCCGTGTTGATCCCCGGTCGCCCGATGGTCTGTAGTTGAAGCTTGATCGCGGCGATGGGGGTCCGCAGTTCATGGGTCACGGCCATCAAGAAGTTGCGCTGGCTGCGCGCCAGTGCCAGTTCTCTTCGAATACCCCGGAAGGTGAGTATGAGCATGATGATCAGCAGGGTGATGAACACCGCACCTTCGCCGACCACCATGCGCATGGCGCGCGTAGCATCCGTGGGTTGGCTGGTGGTGCCCCCCAGCGCTTGTACATGCAGGGCCAGTTCCGCCACCTCGGATTCCTTGCGCATGAGCAGGAAGGCCCACCACAGGAACTGCAGCAGCACATAGAAGGTGAGGGCCCCGAAAAGCAGGTAGGTCCGGCGCAGGGAACGGGTCATGGATGTGCTCAAAAGTAGCCCTCCACATCACGCGCTGTGCGTACCTTGTCGGCGCTCCCATGGATCCACAGGCGGCACGCTCCTTCATCCTGCGCAAGCTCCGCGAGGAGTTGCCGGTGAACCGGACGTATCATAGCCTGGAGCATACGTTGGATGTGTACGCCAGTGCGGTGGATATCGCCGAGCAGGAAGGGGTGGAGGGCGAAGGCCTCACCTTGTTGAAGATCGCCGCCTTGTACCATGATTCGGGGTTCACCATCCAGGACCTGGACCATGAGGAGGGTAGCTGCCAGCTGGTGCGCACCAAACTGCCGGAGTTCGGTTTCAACTCCGAACAGGTGGAGCGGATCTGCGAAATGATCCTGGCCACCCGGATCCCCCAGGCGCCGCGCAATAAGCTCACGCGTATCCTCTGCGATGCCGACCTCGATTACCTGGGCCGCGGTGATTTCTTCCGGATCGGCGCAACGCTCTTCGCGGAGATGAAGCACTATGGGGTGTTGAAGACCGAGCGGGAGTGGAACGAGCTACAGGTGCGCTTCCTGGAACGGCACACCTACTTCACGGCCACCTGCAAGCGGCTTCGCGAGCCCGTGAAGCAGAAGCACTTGGCCGCCGTGAAGGAATGGCTGTTGCGGAATCCGTAGCCGCCACATACAGCCCCATTGCGCATTTGGATGCCGACATAGGCCGATCCTCGTCCACCAGATGGACCCAGGACGGTCGACGTGCGCTCTTTTCCATATCCAAAGTTCGAGGCTGAACCCCATGCTGGATCGGGAATGGAACCGGTGCATTTTCGGTCTATCCGGGGTAGGTGCGATGGTTCGTGGGGGAGGAGAACGAAAGGGCCACCTCTTTGCGAGATGGCCCTTTTTCAGTGGTGCCTCCCAGAATCGAACTGGGGACACATGGATTTTCAATCCATTGCTCTACCAGCTGAGCTAAGGCACCGAACTTTGTCCACCGCCGCTGGTACGGTATTCGGTGAACAGGGCGGCAAAGATAGACAAATGAACGAACCTGCGCAGCTCGAAATGGATCTCGTTCTGGATGTGGGCAATACGCGCACGAAGATCGGCCTGTTCCGGGCAGGGCGGTTGTTGCATTGGGGCACCCTGGCCAATGGAGACATGGCCGCGCTGCGGGCCATGGTGGCCGGGCAGCGGATCGCACACGTGATCACGGGGTCCACGGCAGCTCCGGACCCGGTCTTCACGGAGGCGCTCGGCACATTGGCTCCGGTGTTCACCATCACCGGGAGCTCCCCTTCTCCGTTGCGAAACGCCTACGCCACCCCCCACAGCCTGGGCGCCGATCGCGTGGCGAACGCCGTAGGGGCCATGCGTCGTTTTCCAGGACGCGCGGTGCTCGTGCTCGACCTGGGCACCTGCATCACCTACGACCTATGCCTGCCGGATGGCACTTACGCCGGAGGGGGCATCTCGCCGGGCATGCGCATGCGGGCCCGGGCCATGAACACGTATAGCGCGCGGTTGCCGCTGGTGGAGCCAGCGGAGATACCCACGTTGGTAGGCACCTCCACCACATCCGCTCTTTCAGCCGGGATCCACTTCGGTATCCTAGGCGAGCTGGAAGGATATCTCCGAAGGTTCCGTGGAGAATATCCGGGCCTTGCCGCCGTTGTCACCGGTGGCGATGCGGTCCGGTTCGTACGCGGGTTGGAAAGTGGCATCTTTGCGCTCCCGCAATTGACCCTGGAAGGCTACCATGCACTATTTGAACACGATCGTTCGCTCCATGGCGCTCGCGGCACTGCTGGTCCCGGGGCGTTCGATGGGACAGGGCCAGCAAGGTAGTGGCTCCCCTTACTCGGCCTATGGTTTGGGCGAATTCGTGGGGACCATTCCCGTAGCGCAGGCGGCCATGGGGGGGCTTGGCGCGGCCGTGGTGGATCCGGCCAGCACGGTGACGACCAATCCAGCATCCTATCCGACCTTGTTCCGTACCACCTTCGAAATGGGCCTTGGGGTGCGTTCCAGCACCTTCGCCACCGCCGGCACGAAGAGCAACGGACGCCGTACGGACCTTATGGGCCTATCGTTCGGGGTGCCCTTTGGGAATGGCCGCTGGGGCCTGGGTTTGGTGGTGAGGCCCGTGACCAAGGTGAACTATCGCCTGCAGGAGACGCAGGCCATACCGAACACCGCGGAGCATGCCACCTTCACCTACACGGGTGAGGGGGGCTTGAACCAGGCCATGCTTGGAGCCGGTGTGGTGTTGAGCCAGAAGCACGATAGCCTGGTGAACGGCCATCGCCTTTCGGTCGGAGCGAATGTGGGCTACCTGTTCGGGAACCTGGAAACCTCGGGCACCGCCACCTTCCCTTCGGGGCAGGGCTTCTATGCCACACGGGTCACCAGTTCGCTGATCGTGCGCGATCCCACCTTGGACCTGGGGATCCAGTATCAAGGAGATCTGCGCAAGCGGCGCACGAAGGGTGATGATGGTCTGTACTTCCTGGCGGGCGTATCGGCCGAACTTCCGGTACGGGTATCGGCCCGGCGCACCGATGTGGTCAACACATACGGATACAACAGCAGTGGGGTGGAGGTGCCGTTGGATACCACGTTCCACATCGGCAACGATGCTGGGGCCTGGGGCCTGCCACTGGGGCTCAACGCTGGGTTCACCGTGTTCAACGACCACTGGATCCTGGGTGCGGAATATCGCCAACGCGACTGGTCCAGCATCTCGGTGAGCGACATCCGGTACGGACCCAGTGGTGAGTTGGCCATGCAGCACACCATCATCCTGGGCGGGGCCTATCGGGTAAGCACCGAATCCATCGGTCCGCTGTTCAAGCGGGCCACGTACAGGGCGGGTGGCCGGCTGACCAACGATCACGTGAAGGTCGGCGGAACCCGGATCGAGGATCGCGCGCTGACCGTGGGGGTGTCCCTGCCGCTGATGGCCAATACCACACGCAGTCGACTGAACATCGGCGGTGAGTTCGGCGAGCGCGGGACCCTGGAGAATGGCTTGTTGCGCGAACGTTATGCCACATTGCTCGTCGGCATCACCATCACCCCCGACCTGCGCGAGGGATGGTTCAAGAAGCGACGCATCGACTAAGGGTAGCGGCATGATCCGCCCATGGGCATATCTGCTGGCCATCGTGGTGTCGGCGTTGGGTACGGTAGGCTGCCGGAATGATCTGGATAAGGTTGCCGCCGTGGAGGTGGAGCAGAACGCCCCCGACCGGATCACCACCCACGCGGAATACCTGTACAGCGACAGCGGTCGGGTCACGCACCGGTTGCGCGCCGGACGTATCGCCCAATGGTCCGGTGCGGAAACCAAGCGTACGGAAATGAGCGACGGGGTGGAGCTGGTCTTTTTTGATCGCCAGGGCGAACAGCAGAGCATGCTCACGGCAAGGCGAGGCCTGATCCTGGAGCAGGAGAAGCGCATGGAGGTATCGGAACAGGTGGTGTTCGTGAACCAGAAGGGCGAACGCTTGGAGACCGAGCAGCTCACCTGGCACCAGGACAGTGCACGTGTGCGAACGGACAAGGCGGTGCGGGTGCAACGGGGCAACGATGTGATCCATGGCATGGGCCTGGACGCTGCGGAGGATTTCAGCAGCTATGTGATCCACCGCATCACCGGGCAACTGTACATGCCGGAGGAAGGGGAGCAGAGCGGGCAGTAGGCAGCCGACAGCATGGCAGCTGCGCCAACCGCGGATCGTCGGAACAGCGCAGGCACGGATGGCGGTTCGCTCATCAGCCATGCATCGCGGACCACGCACAGCCCACTGCCGACCAGAGTTCCTCCGCACCTTTACCTTTGCCCCCGATGCGCAAGTTGAACAAGTTCATGGAGCATTTCTGGCTCGCCGTGGCCATCGGAACAGCGCTGGCCGCCGGTTGGGTGATCATGGCCGAAGGGTTCGAGGAAGGAAAGAGCTGGCTCTTGTTCCCCCTCATCGCGCTGGCCATGTACTTCATGCGCCGTTTCATGCGCGGACGCTTGGAAGCGCTGGACGATCGGCACAACGCGAAAGGGTAGCGGCTGCTATCTTCGTGCAACACTCACCAGCTGCGGACTTGTTGTTCACCGGAACCGACCTCATTCTGCTCATCATCGCCATCGCGGTATCGGCGTTGTGTTCGGGGTTGGAGATCGCCTTCGTCAGCAGCAACAAGTTGTATATCGAACTGGAGCGGAACCGGGGCGCCATCTGGGCGCGGTTGGTATCCGGTCTCTTGAAGCGTCCGGTACGGGTGGTGGGGGCGCTGCTGGTGGGCAATAACCTGGCGTTGGTGCTCTACGGCCTGCTGATGGCCAAGCTGCTTCAGCCCTGGCTGGAGGGAATGGGGCACGGGGAGTTGTTCGTGCTGTTGATGCAGGTGGTGCTCAGCACCCTGCTGATCCTGGTGGTGGGCGAGTTCCTGCCCAAGGCCATCGGTCGGATCGACCCGAACACCACCTTGAGCGTGCTCGCATTCCCGCTGCGCATCCTCTACATCGTCCTCTGGCTACCCATGATGGTGATGACCGGCTTGAGCGAGCTGGTCCTGCGTCTGTTCGGTGTGCGCAGCCATCCGGGCACCATCGCTTTCGGCCGGGTGGACCTGGATGATTTCCTGAAGGGCGTGGCCAGTGATACCGCAGGCGATGCCGGGTTGAACACCGAGGTGGAGTACTTCCGCAACACCTTGGAGCTGAGCGATACCAAGGTTCGGGAGCTGATGGTGCCCCGGGCCGAGATCGAGGCGGTGGAGGTGGATGAGCCCGTGGCCGTGTTGCACCAGCGGTTCGTGGAGAGCGGGTTGAGCAAGCTGCTGGTCTACCGGCGCACCATCGACGATGTGGTGGGCTACGTGCATGGCTACGAGCTGTTCAAGCGGCCGCGGACCATCCGCTCGGTCATGCGTCCGGTGAATTTCATGCCCGGCACCATGCCGGCCGATGAGGCCCTCCAGCTATTCATCAAGCAACGTACGCATGTGGCGGTCGTGGTGGACGAGTACGGAGGTACCGCAGGCATCCTCACCATGGAGGATGTGGTGGAGCGGATCGTGGGCGACATCGAGGATGAGCACGACGTTCCACAGGAGGTCGACGAGCGGTTGGGCCCCAACGAATTCCTTTTCAGCGCACGGATCGAGGTGGAACACCTGATCGAAACCCATGCCCTGGCCCTGCCGCAGAGCGCGGAGTACGACACGCTGGCGGGCTACATCCTGCATAGCACAGGAGAAGTTCCCGAACAGGGGCAGGTCATCGAATTGGCGCCCTTCCGGTTCACCATCGCACAGGTGGTCCATGGTCGGGTGGACCTTGTGCACGTGGAAGTACTCGACCCGGAAGCCGGGTTCCAGAAGTGATCGGACCCCGGTCCATGGCTTGGTAACTGGCTGATGAGTAGTTGATTATGTCCATTGGGCGCCGTACGGGGCAGGCGCCTATATTTGCAGCCCTATTCTCAAAAGGCAATGGCAGTCATTGGTAAGATCCGCGAACGTGGTGGTCTGTTGGTCGGCATCACCTTGGTTTCGCTCGCATTGTTCATCCTCGGCGACTGGTTGGCCGGCCGCGGCAGTGGTCCGCGCGACCAAGTGCTGGGCACGGTGGGTGGTGAGGAGATCGGCATGATGGAGTTCGAGACCCGCGTGAACGACGAGGTGGAGAGCTACCGCAACGATTTCGGCCAGCAGGTGAACAGCCAGATGACCGAACAGGTGCGCAACAGCGTTTGGCAGGAGATGTTGAAGGACAAGGTGATGCTGGGCCAGGTGGAAGCCGCAGGGTTCACGATCACCCCGGGTGAGTATGATGACATCCGCTTCGGCGACAACATCCTGCCCGATTTCCGCAACCAGCCGAACTTCCAAGGGGAGGATGGCCAGCCCAGCCGCGAGAAGCTACAGCAGTACTTCCAGAGCGTGCAGGTGAACGCACCCATCTACCATCGCATCCAAAAACGTCGCATCACCGAGAACCGGTTGTACAGCAAGTACACCACCTTGGTGAAGAAGAGCGTGTTCGTGAACAGCGCCCAAGCCAAGGACGACTATCAGACCAAGAACATGAAGGCCACCTACAGCTTCGTGGCCAAGCGGTACGACAGTGAGGCCGATAGCCTCTATACCGTGGAGGAAAAGGATCTCCGTCGTTTCTACGACCAGCATAAGAACGATCGGAAATACCGTCAGCAGGCCGCACGTAAGTTCGAGTACGCCCTGTTCCCTGTGGCGCCATCGGAGGCTGATCGTCGGGCCACCATGGAGGATCTCGCACAACTGCGCGAAGGCCTGCTTGCCAGCACCGATGACAGTGCCTATGTGGCGAGCAACAGCGATTCGCGTGCCTTCAACAAGACCCCCTACACGGAAGGCACCGCCGACAAGATGAACGATTCGCTCATCGTGAATGGTGCCGTGGGCACGGTGGTGGGCCCCTATCAGCAAGGCGACCAGTGGAAGCTGGTGAAGGTGGTGGAACTGGCCAATGTGCCGGAGGCGCGCGTGCGCCACATCCTCCTGAGCACGCAGGGCGGAAAGAGCGACGACGACCAGAAGAAGCTGGCCGATAGCCTGCTCGCCGTGGTGAAGCGCGATCGCAGCAAGTTCGAGGAGTTAGTGGTGAAGTTCAGCGAGGATCCAGGCAGCAACACCAAGGAGAAGGGTGGGGTGTACGATTGGTTCGACAAGCAGCAGATGGTGCCTGAGTTCACCGCGGCCAGCTTCGACCAGAAGGTGGGCGCCATCACCATCGCCAAGACCAGCTACGGCTACCACATCGTGGAAGTGCTCGGCCAGCGCGACCGTCAGGAGCGCCGTGTGGCCACCATCGAGCGTGCCATGAAGCCTTCGCCCGCCACGTTCAAGGAGATGTACAAGAAGGCCAACGACTTCAGCCTACGCAACACCGACTTGGCCAGCTTCAAGAAAGCGGCCGAGGAGCAAGGCGTGCAGGTGACCCCTGTGGAGGAGCTGCGCAGTGACCAACGTTTCGTGCCGGGCCTGCAAGATGCCACCCCGGTGGTGAGCTGGGTGAACCGCGCCGAGGTCGGGAAACTGAGCGAGCCATTGCAATCGGGCGATGCCTACGTGGTGGCCATCCTCACCGGCATTCGTCAAGAAGGCGTTCCTCAACTGGAAGACGTGCATGATGTCTTCACCAAGGAGGTGGTGAAAGAGAAGAAGGCCGAAGCCTGGATGGCCAAGATGCAGGGCAAGACCGACCTCAATGCCTTGGCCACGGAATTGAGCGTGTCGCCGCAGACCGCCACGGATCAGACCTACACGGGCTTCACCCTGCCCGGTGGCTACAGTGAGTCGGAAGTGGTGGGCCGGATCTTCGCCTTGGAGAACGGAAAGCTCAGCGCGCCGCTCAAAGGGGAGACCGGTGTGTACGTGGTGAGCATGACCAACCTGGTGCCCGCACCGGAGCCGAAGGATCTGAACGTGGATAAGGTGAGCCTTGTCCAACGCGCTCAATCCCGCGTGGATGGCGGCTTGTACAACGCACTGAAGGAAGCGGTCGGCGTGAAGGACGAACGTTACAAGTTCTACTGAGATCGGTCACGATCCAGAGAAAGAACGCCGGGCCCAGGGTCCGGCGTTCTTCGTTACGACCGGTGCTTCGGAAGCCCGGAGGTGTTGATGGCAGGCGCCTTCGAAGACCGTGTAGAAGGCGCGCCCATGGTCGCTTTCGTCCATCGGGTCCCATGATCCCCTGCACACGACGTGCGGATCCGATCCCGCCGCACACAGGGACCTTGTTCAGGCTCGCAGGGACGCAGCGAACGGCAGGAACGTTCGCTTGCCTGGACCGCGAATGAGCGCACGCCGAGGTCCTGTCTGCGATGGACCGGAGAACGGGCGGGTCCGGTGATCCTGCGGCTCGCGCAGGAACGTAGCGCGGAATGTGGACGCGCCGATCCACACGAAGGCCTCCGGCGGGAACGTTCGGGAGGCGAGGGTCACCGCAGCTGGCTCAGGCGTTCCGCATCCAACCGCACCAGAATGCCGAGCAGGATCGTGAAGCTGATCATGCTGCTGCCGCCGTAGCTGAAGAAAGGCAGCGGAATGCCGATCACCGGGGCCAGGCCGATGGTCATGCCCACATTGATCATCAGGTGCAGGAAGAAGATGCTGGCGACGCAATAGGCGTAGATCCGGGTGAAGCGGGAGCGCTGCCGGTCGCTGATCTGGATGATACGCAGGATGAGCACCGTGAAGAGGATCACCAGGAACGAAGTGCCCAGGAAGCCCCATTCCTCGCCCACCGTGCAGAAGATGAAATCGGTGCTCTGCATGGGCACGTACTTGAATTTGGTGAGGGTGCCCTCGAGGTAGCCTTTGCCCAGGAAGCCTCCACTGCCGATGGCGGTCTGGCTTTGTTTCACGTTGTAGCCCAGGCCTTGCGGGTCTTCCATCTGGCCCAGCATCACCAGTATCCGGTCCTGTTGGTGCTGCGCCATCACGTTGTTGAACACGTAGTCCACACTGCTGATGAAGACCACCGAGCTGAGGAACCCCAGGGCGATGAGGCTGTAGAAGCGCTTGCGTTCGCGCTTCACCACCAGGTTGCGTACCGCCCACCAGGCCAGCAGGCAGAACACGGTGATAGAGGCGACCAGGAGGTATTGGCCGGTGAGCTGGTGGTCGGTGAAGGGGAGGTCGAAGGAGCTTTCCTTCAGAATGAGGGAAAGTACCGAGAGCACGGCGGCCAGGATGGCGAGCAGAAGCACGTTACCGGAAAGGCCTTCGCGGTAGAGTACCAGGATGAAGGCGCCGGAAACGAGAGAGGTCCCTGTATCCGGCTGCAGCATGATGAACGCTACGGGAAGCAGGATGATCACCGTGCTGATGACCCTGGACCGCGTGTCCACCAGGGCTTTCAAGCCGCTGAGGTAGCGGGAGAGGGCTAGGGCCGTGGCGAACTTGGCGAACTCCGCCGGCTGAATACCGAACCCACCGATGGCGAACCAGGCCTTGGCACCCTTCACCTCCTTGCCGAAGATCAGCACAGCGATGAGCAGAAGAATGACGAAGCCATAGACGGCATAGGCGGAGTCGCGGAACAGGTCGCCCCGGATCAGGAGCATGCACCCGCCGAGCACCAGGCTGATCCCCATCCAAACCGCTTGTTTGCCGTACTCCTTGCTTTGGTCGAAGATGCTAGCGTGGTCGGGGTCGTAGGCGGCACTGTAGATGTTGGCCCAGCCCATGAACATGAGCAGCAGGTACATGAACAGGATGGGCCTGTCGAAATTGGCGGCGACGTTCTCGCGGGCGCTCATCGGCGGTTGCGTTTGGGCTTCGGCTTCTTCACGAACGTGGCTTCCTTGGCGATCAGGTCCGCCTCGAGCATGCGTTGGACCACCTCGGGCCGCGTGATGGTGTCGGTGAGGTATTGCTCCATGAGCAGGCTGGCGATGGGTGCGGCCCAGGTGCCTCCGAAGCCCGAGTTCTCCACGTACACGGCCATGGCGATCCTGGGGTTCTCCATGGGGGCGAAACACACGAACACGGCGTGGTCCTGGCCATGGGGGTTCTCCGCGGTACCGGTCTTGCCGCACACGGTGATATCCTTGATCCGGGCGCCGCGTGCCGTACCGCCGGGCTCCTCCACCACGCGGCGCATGCCCTCCTGGATGTGGTCGTACCACTTGGGGTCCACCCCGGTGAGGTGTTTCTTCTGATACTTGCGTTGCAGGCTGTCCGGGTGGCCCACGGCGCGCACCACGTGGGGGTCGTAGTACCAACCCTTGTTGGCGAAGATGGCGGCCAGATTCGCCATCTGCAACGGCGCCACGAGCACCTCGCCTTGGCCGATGCTCACGCTGTAGATGGTGCTGAAGGCCCATCCCTCCTTGCCGTACTTGCGGTCGTAGTACGCCACGTCGGGGATGTTGCCGCTTTTGGCGCTCGGCAGGTCGATGGGCAGGCGCTGGCCCAGGCCGAAGGTGAGCATGTACTTGTGCCATTCGGCGAGCCCGAGTGCCGCATCCTTGAACCGGCTCGGATCCTTGTCCTGTTCAATGATGCGTTTGAAGACCTGGTAGAAGTACGGGTTGCACGAGTACTGGATCGCGTGGATGATATCGCCGGCCATCGGATGGTTGTGGCACCCCACGAGTGATTTCTGGCAGGGGAAGCCCGTGTTCACATCGATCACCCCTTCGTCCAGCGCGATCAACGATTGCACGATCTTGTAGATGGATCCCGGAGGGTATTGGGCTTGCAGCGCCCGGTCGAACAGGGGTTTGATGGGGTCGCGCTGGAGGATGCCGTAGTTGGTGTTGCGCACCCGGCCCACGAGCAGTTCCGGGTCGTAGGTGGGGCTGCTCACCAGGCACAGGATCTCGCCGGTCTTCGGGTCGATGGCCACGATGCTGCCTTTCTTGTTCACCATCAGCTGCTCGCCCAGGCGCTGCATATCCAGGTCGATCCCCGTGAAAAGGTCCTGGCCCTCCACGGCGAGGGTATCGTACAGGCCGTCCTTGAACGATCCCTTCTGGTTGTTATGCACATCCACCAGCACGTAGCTCACGCCGCGGCGTCCCCGCATCTCCTTCTCATAGTACTGTTCCAGGCCCCCCACCCCGATCACATCACCGGCGCGGTAGTAGGGGTCCTCCTCCACTTTGCGGGCATTCACCTCGCTGAGGTAGCCCAACAGGTGCGCGGCCGTGTGATGTGGATAGGTGCGCAAGGTCCGCGACTGGCCGAAGAAGCCGGGATATTTGTGCAGGTGAACGCTGATCGCGGCGTATTGGTCGGCCGGGATCTGCTTTTCGATGATGCTTGGCTTGTGCTTGGAGTAGGCGTTGGCCTCCGTGAGCCGTTGGCTGAAGATCTCCTGTGGTACGTTGATCAGCTTGCAGAAGGCCGCGGTGTCGAACGCCTTCACCTCTTTAGGCACCACCATCAGGTCGTATACGGGGGTGTTCGCCACGAGGAGGCGCTCCTTGCGGTCGTAGATCAGGCCGCGCGAGGGGTACACGGTCACCTTCCGTTCGGCCATGTTGGCCGCTTCGGCCTTCCATTTTCCATCCACCACCTGGATCCAGAACAGGCGCAGGATGAAGACGAAGCTGATGAACAGGATCCCTGCGATGAGCACGTATTTACGGCCCTCGTAGTTCATCGGCGTTCACGCTCCGGACCGGAGGTGAGGAATTGTGCGAGCAGGCAGAGGCCGAAGGTGAACAGGCTGCTGAGCAGGGCGCGCAGGAAGGTGCCGAAGAACGCATCGAAACGGTGGATCTCGATGAAGAAGAGCCAGAAGTGGTGCACGAGGATCAGCACGCCGGCATAGGTGATGTACCAGGGGAGGCCCATGCGCGGGACGGTGGGCCGGGCGCCGAACTCGTAGCCCTCGCGCGGGGCCAGCAGACGCAGCATGTTGATCCGGGCGTACATCATCACCACGCAGGCGCTCATGTGCATGCCGGGCGTGCTGGTGAAGAAGTCCATCACCAGACCGGTGATGGCGCCGATGGTGAGCTGGGCCCAGGCGGGCAGCTCGATCGGCAGCATCAACAAGAACAGGACGTAGAGGTACGGGATCAGGTATCCGTTCAGCACGTCGAGGTGGTCCAGCACCAGCACTTGCAGCGGGATCAGCGCCAGAAAGCGAAGGAGGTGTCCGAGGATGGTGCCGATCATCGGTCGTGGGCCTTTTGCAAGGTGTCGCGTTCGGCGCGGCGCAGATCATCCACCACGTACACGAAGCCGCTGCGGGTCATGTCCTCGCTCAGCCGTACCACGATATCGTGGTAGTTGCTGCCGGGCTGGTCCTCTACGCTCTCCACCACGCCCACCAGTACGCCGGCGGGAAAGGTGCCATCGCCGCCGCGTGTTTCCACGGTGTCGCCCACGGCCACACGGGCATGCTTGGCGATGTCGATCACACTGCTGGTGAGGGGGTCGTTGGTGTTCCAGTACAGCAGCCCGAAGTGTCCCGTCCGGCGCAACTGTACGCTGGTCTTGATGTCCGGACTGAGCACGCTGATCACCGAGGCGAATCCGGGGCTGGCGTCGCGCACCACGCCCACGATGCCGTTGGGTCCGATCACGCCCATGTCGCCATGCACGCCGGCCTTGGTGCCCTTGTTCAGGGTGAGGTGGTTCTTGGGCTTGTGCCAGGTGCTGTTCACCACCTTGGCGGTGATCACCCGGTACTCCTGTTGGCGCACGCTGTCCTGGATCCGGGCGAAGAGGCCCTCCACCGGGGTGTAGGTGCTGATGTGCCGGTTCCGGAAGTCGGCGTTCTCTTCGGCGAGCCGGCGGTTCACCTCCTTCAGACTGGTGTAGTCGGTGATCTCCTTGCGCCAGCTGAAGATGGTGCCCACCATGGCGTTGCTGCTGCTGATGGCCTGGGACCGATGGTGCTCGTTCCCGTTGTACAACAGGATCAACGACACGATCAGCCAGCCGAGGAACATCAGCGTGCTACGGATCCGGTATAGGAATCGGAAGAGGTCCCTCATTGGACGGTCGCGTCACCGGTTGGTGATACGGGACAGGGGCAGGTCCCTACTCCCGCATCAGGAACTGGAAGCGGTCGATGTTCTTCAGGGCGATGCCGGTGCCACGGGCCACGGCGCGCAACGGGTCTTCGGCCACATGCACGGGCAGCTTCGTCTTGATGCTGATCCGTTTGTCGAGGCCGCGGAGGAGCGCACCGCCACCGGCCAGGTAGATGCCGGTCTTGTAGATGTCGGCGCTCAGTTCGGGTGGGGTGGCCTCCAGTGCGCTCAGGATGGCCTCTTCGATCTTGCTGATCGATTTGTCCAGGGCCTGTGCGATCTCGCTGTAGGTCACGGTGATCTCCTTGGGGATCCCGGTCATCAGGTCGCGGCCGCGCACGGCGAAATCGGGTGGAGGTGCATCGAGCTCGGTCATGGCGGCCCCCACCTCGATCTTGATGGTCTCGGCGGTGCGTTCGCCCACCAGGATGTTGTGCTGGCGCCGCATGTATTCTTCGATGTCGCTGGTGAACTCATCACCGGCCACTCGGATGTTCTTGTCGCAGACGATACCGCCCAGGGCGATCACGGCGATCTCGCTGGTACCACCACCGATATCGATGATCATGTTGCCCATGGGTTCCTCCACGTCGATGCCGATGCCGATGGCGGCGGCCATGGGCTCGTGGATCAGGTACACCTCCTTGGCGCCGGCGTGCTCGCTGCTGTCCTTCACGGCGCGTTTCTCCACCTCGGTGATGCCGCTGGGGATGCAGATCACCATGCGGAGGTTGGGGGTGAAGAGCTGGCGCCCGGGCTTGATCATGCGGATCATGCCCTTGATCATGTCCTCGGCGGCCTTGAAGTCGGCGATCACCCCATCGCGCAGGGGGCGCACGGTCTTGATGTTCTCGTGGGTCTTGCCGTGCATCTGCTGGGCCTGGCGCCCAACGGCGATCACCTTGCCGGTGGTACGGTCCACCGCTACGATGCTGGGCTCGTCCACCACCACCTTGTCGTTGTGGATGATCAGGGTGTTGGCCGTGCCGAGGTCGATGGCGATCTCCTGGGTGAAGAAGTTGAACCAGCTCATGGGTCCTACTCAGTGTTTGAAATGGCGTGTACCGGTGATGGCCATGGCCATTCCGTGGGTATTACAGAAGTCGATGCTGTCCTGGTCGCGAAGGCTTCCGCCGGGGTGTACCACGGCGGTTATGCCCGCCTGGTACGCGATCCCCACACAGTCCGGGAAGGGGAAGAAGGCATCGCTGGCCATCACGGCGCCGTGCAGGTCGAAGTTGAACTTCCCGGCTTTGGCGATGGCCTGCTCCAGGGCGTCCACGCGGCTGGTCTGCCCGGTGCCGCTGGCGAGCAGCTGGTTCCCCTTGGCCAGCACGATGGCGTTGCTCTTGGTGTGCTTCACCAGGATGGAGGCGAACACCAGGTCGTGCAGTTCCTGTGCGCTCGGGGCTTTGGTGGTGGCCGTACGCATGGCCGCCACACCAGGCACCACGTGGTCGCTATCCTCGCTCAACAGGCCGTTGAGGGCGGTACGCACCTTGGCCTTTGGGCGTGTCGCCGACTTGCGGCGCAGGATCATGCGGTTCTTCTTCTTCCGCAGGATCTCCAGAGCGTCCGGTGCATAGTCGGGCGCGGCGATGATCTCGAAGAAGAGCTGGTCGATGGCTTCGGCGGTGACGCGGTCGATGGGTGCGGTGGTGATGAGCACGCCGCCGAAGGCGCTCACCGGGTCGCCGGCCAGGGCGGCATCCCAAGCCTCTTTCAGGGAGGGGCGAACGGCCGCGCCGCAGGCGTTGTTGTGCTTGAGGATCGCGAAAGGCACGCCGGGAATGGTGGCCAGGTCGTCGATCAGCTCCACGGCGGCGTCGAGGTCCAACAGGTTGTTGTAGCTCAGTTCCTTGCCGTTCAGTTGTTCGAACAGGGCGTGGAGGTCGCCGTGGAAGCTTCCTTTCTGGTGGGGGTTCTCGCCGTAGCGGAGCACGGTGGTGGGGCCGGTCGGCGTTACCAGCGGGGTGCCTCCTCCGGCGAACCAGGTCTGGATGGCCCGGTCGTACCGTGCGGTCACCTCGAAGGCGGCCGTGGCGAAGGCCTTGCGCTGGGCCAGGGTGGTATGCCCCTCCTGTTCGGTCAGCAGGCGCAGCAGTTCGGCGTACTGGGCCTGGGCCGGCACGATCACCACATCGCGGTGGTTCTTGGCCCCGGCACGGATCAGGCTGATGCCTCCGATGTCGATCTTCTCGATGATGGCGCTTTCTGCGGCCCCTGAGGCCACGGTATCCTCGAAGGGGTAGAGGTCCACGATCACCAGATCGATCGGGGGGATGGCGTATTCCTCCATTTGGCCCCGGTCGTTTTCCTGGTCACGTCGCCCAAGGATGCCGCCAAAGATCTTCGGATGGAGGGTCTTCACCCGACCGCCCAGGATGCTGGGGAAGGTGGTGAGGTCTTCCACCGGGGTCACCTTCAACCCGAGACTTTCGATGAATTCTTGGGTGCCACCGGTGGAGTACAGGTGTACCCCGCGCCGATCCAGTTCACGTACGATGGGTTCGAGCCCATCCTTGTGGAACACGGATACGAGTGCGCTATGGATTCGTTTTTGCCCGTCCAATGGGGAGATGCGGACGTTCGGGTCCGGCTATTCCGGGGCAAGTTTACGAGCAAAAACAACGGCATTCGCCTTTGCCCGAACACGTTACGCAAAGGTTACCAACAGGCAGACACGGAAAGGGGCCAGAGTTGAAGTGGGGTCGAACAGGTCCTTCAGAAACGTAAGCCCACGCCCAGTTGGATCTGGAGGGATTCGGTGCGGCTGTTGAGCTTTTCGTAGGTCACGGTACCATCGTTGGCGATGGCGATGGTGCGGGGGTCCACATAGTCCACCTTGCCGTTGAAAAGGCGTTCGACCCGGCCTTCCACGTACACCTGCTTGCCGATGCCGTACATGAGGCCCACGGCCCACCCGTAGCTGGATACCCACTGGCCATCGCGTTCATCGTCGGTCATGCCGCTGCTGGTGGTGATGGTGGAACGGGTCACGAAGTTCCGGGCCCCGAGCATCACTTCGCCGTAGGGTCTCACGTGGCCGCGCAAGGGGTTCAAGCGGGCCAGGGCGTGGTGGCCGTACACGTTGCTCCGTACGCTCACCGATCGGCTGGGGTTGGCGGTGAGCAGCGATCCGGCGGGCCGCAGTTCGCTGTACTCGCTGCCCATCCGGCTCCATGCGAAGTCGTAGCCGAACTCCAGGGGAAGCAGCCGCAACGGCATGGCGAGGTTGGCGGATAGGCCGACCATGGTGTTGCCCCAGGTGTGGTCGAACTCGCCCAAGGGTATGCCGAGCTCCAGGCCACCGCTCAAGGTGGACGAGCGTTGGTCCCAAGCGCCACGGTCCTTCACTTGGGCCGTGACGGTGAGGGATAAGCCCGCTGCGAGCAGGGCGATGGCGTGGCGGATCATGGATGGATGGGTCCCAAAGTCCATGCCGAAGGTAGCGGCCTATCTTGCTCCGCGATGGAAATGGGACTACAGTGGGCGGCATGGGGCCTGCCGGGTTTGTTCCTGGCCTCGTTCCTCGCGGCCACCTTGTTACCGTTCAGTTCGGAGGCGATGCTTTTGGCCATGGTCGGCATGGGAGGTAGCGTAGGATCATTGCTGGTGGTGGCCACCGCGGGCAATACCCTCGGCGGTCTGGTCAACTATGGCCTTGGGCGTTGGTTGCCCACGGGTCGGCTGGCGCGTGGGTTGGGGCTCGATGTGGTCAAGGCCGAGCGTTGGCAGGCCTTGGTGCAGCGGCGCGGCGCTTGGATGGCCCTGTTGTGTTGGCTTCCGGTTATCGGCGATCCGATCGCCATCGCACTCGGCCTTTTTCGGGCCCCCTTCGTTCCATCGGCCTTGTTCATGCTGTTCGGCAAGGCCGCGCGGTACGCGATCCTGCTGTGGGGTGCGCGGCCCTTCCTCGGGGCGTGATGGAGGGTGGTCGGTGCAGGTGGGCCGGATCCCACGACAAGGCTTGGTTGGAATGGTGTTCTCCGCAGGACGATCGGGCGGAGGCGTTGCAAGGCCGAAGGCGTGTACCGCAGGGAGCGGAGCTGCCGCGGGCCTGTGTTACTGTGGTGGCGATGAGGGAATGGGCTGTTCCGCTTGGTTGAGAGGAAGTGCAGAAGGAGGAAGCCAAGACCATTCTCACTACTTCACCTCCTCACCTCTTCGTCACCCGGACCCGCCGGTGCAGAGACCGTTTCTTTCTCACCGTCGGAGTAAGGATCGATCACTCCGGACAAGTTGTGCGGATAAAGACCGAGTGGAGCGGTCTGGGGAGAATTGCCGTGCACTTCCGCTCGAATGTCCACATGGTATACGTGGTGTGGAATAGCAAAAGGCTCCCGTAGGAGCCCTTCGCCAGGATGGTGGGTCGGCTCAGTAGGCCGTGTTCTGCGGGTCGAAGTTGGTCCAGCCGCTGGTCCAGTCGGTTGTGCCGAACGCGCCACGGAAGGCGACCACATCGAAGAAACCGTTGTTCAGCGGGGCGGTGCTGAGATCGGCGCCGTTCAGTAGGATGCTGGAGGCCAAGGGCAGTAGCTGCGGGTTGGTGAGGCTGGTGGGCATCGCCAGGCCGAGGTCGCCGGTGTTGGGGTACACCGCGTTGTTCCATCCGTTGGTGCTGAACCAGGAGCTGATGTCCCAGGTGCTGCCACTGGCCACGGCGAAGTTGTTGGTCATGCCAGCGAGGATGGTGTTGCGGATGCGCAGCTCGTTGTTGGTGGCGTTGGTCTCGGTGCTGCTACCGTCGATCAGCAAACCGGTGGGGTATCCGGCAAAGACGGAGTTGTACACCTGGGTCTTGGTGTTGCGGCGCAGGTGCATGGAACGCTTGTAGAGGTCGTTGATGGTGCTGCTTGCGGTGAGCGGACCCAGGATGGTGACGTTGCTCCAGATGCCTTGGGTGTAGGGTGCCACGGCGTTGCCTGCGCCATCGTTATCGCACTCGAAACCGTTGCTTCCGCTCACATCGGCGGCGTTGGGGTCGCGCACCACCAGGCCGTACTGCACCTGGCCCTGCCAGCCGAAGTCCTGGTCGAAGTCGTCGTCGAGGCCGCGGTGTGCCACGAGGTATTTGCCGTTCACGGTACCGCCGAACCACTCGAAGCTATCATCGCCGCTGTAGCTCACCTGTACGTGGTCAACGATGGTGCCGTGGCCCACGCAGCCCAGGGTGAGGCCATTGATCTCCTGGTTGGGTTGCAGGGCGATACCCCCGAACTCGATGCGTACATAGCGCAGGATGCCGCTGTCGTCGGCAGGGTCGTTGCCACCATACACCGCGTCGGGCCCGCCTTCCACGATGGGGTCTGCGGGTTGGTTGTGCGGTGCGCGGCCGCAGATGATCAGGCCGCCCCAGTCGCCACGGTCGCGGCTACCGGCGGGTTGGTTGCTGGTGAAGACGATGGGCTGGCTGGCGGTGCCTTCGGCAACGATACGTGCACCGCGTTTCACGATGAGGGTGCCCTTGCTGGGCTTGTCGCCTTTGATGATGGTGCCGGCCTGGATGTTCAGGGTGGCGCCGTCCTCCACGTACACGAAACCGCTCAGCAGGTACTGGTTGTCGCGGGTCCAGTTGGTGTTGCCGGTGATGCTGCCCGAGATGGTGATGGCGGCCGAAGGAGTGCTGGTGTTGTATTCGCAACAGCAATCCTTGTCCGCATCGGGGTCGTAGTTCTTGGCGGTGGGATCGGTGCACCCTTCCTTCTTCTTACAGGCGGGCATGGCCACGGCCACCGAGGCGATCAGCAGCAAGCTCAGCGTATGGTTCTTCAGAGCGATCATGTTCTTCGTTGTGTTTGCGCTGCAAAGGGACCGGTCCAGGGTTAGTGCTTCGTCATCCTGATCTTATCGGATCGTCAACATTGATCGGGCCACGGTGAACCCCATGTGGTCGTCCGTCGGCGGCCGATGCGCATTGCTCTTCGCCCGCATACATTCACCGAGATGCCCGTATCATGGGCGCGGTACAACGGACCTTCCGTATCGGCCTGTGCAAGGATGGTCGCGCACCTTTGGCCATATCCGGTGTTACGCGGTCGTTGAGGGAGACACGGTGTATGCGCGGTCGGATCCGGGAGGGAGGAAGTGAAGAAGTGAAGAGGTGAAGAAGAGAAGAAGAGAAAGAGGTGAAGAAGAGAAAGAGGTGAAGAAGAGAAGAAGAGAAGGAGAGAAAGAGAGAAGAAGAGAAGAAGAGAAAAAGAAGATGGTCGCGGCTTCCGGTCTCTTTTACGGCATCACTTCGTTCCTTCACTTCCCCACTACCGAGTGGAACAGACCGCTTCTTCGTTGCCACCTCAGTAGCATGAAAGAACCCGGAAGCACAAGACCCGGCCAGGGCCGGGTCTCGCGTTCGAGGGCGATGGTTCACAGGCGAAGTCCCAAACCCACGGTGAGATAGGCGCCACGGCGGAAGGTCATGATGTCCTGGTCGCTCTTGTCGATGCGGCCATTGGCGTTGGAGTCCTGGATCGTACGCACAGGTTGGTTCAGGATGTCCTGTGCGGCCAGCTTCAGTTCCAGCCGTTGACCGATGCCTTTGGAGAAGGCGATGTCCACCACGTTGCGCGGCATCTCGTACACGTCGGGCGTGCCGTAGGTGCCCACGGCGAATAGGCGAGGCCCGATCACATTGTACAGTACGTTGTATTGCAACTTGTGTTCGGTGTCCTGGAAGTAGAGGCCGGCGTTCACCACGTAGGGCGATTGGCCCATGAGCGGACGTTCCTGGTCCTGTCCGGCGGCGCGGTGGCCCAGGGTAACGGTGGTGTGCACATAGGCGGCGTTGAACATGGCCCCCAGCTTGCTCAGGTAGCCCTCGGTGAACAGGGTGTTTAAGGAGCGCCGCATTTCCACTTCGGCGCCCAGGCTGGTGGCGGACACGGCATTGCCGAAGGTGAAGTTGCGGGTTCCGCCGGAGCCTGCGCCGGGCAGGAAGAACATCTCGATGGGGTCGATGAAGTGCTTGTGGAACACACCTACGCTGAAGAGCTCACCGGCGCTCGGGTAGTGCTCGTACCGAAGGTCCATGTTCCGGATCCTGGCGGTCTTCAGGTCGGCGTTGCCGCGCAGCACGTTGTTCATGCTGAAGTCGTAGAACGCGAAGGGGGCGAGTTCCCGGAACTCCGGGCGGTTCACGGAGCTGGCGTAGGCCACCCGGAGCTGGGCTCGGTCGGTGAGCTGGTACGATGCATTGATCGAGGGGAGGATGCTGAGCACGGGGTTGTCCACGTTCACACGGGCACCGCCCACGGTGGCGCTCCTCAGGCGTTGTTCGTTGTGCTCGGCGCGCACGCCGGCGCTGACCATGATGGCGTTCCCCAGTTTGGCGGATGCACCGGCGTAGCCCGCGATCAGCAGGTTCGCGGCCGTATACCGGTCGCTGGGGTTGGTTCCTTCCTCGAGCTTGAAGCCGGTGGTGTTGTTGATGTTCTGCGCGCTGAAGATGGTGCTGAGCGGGAGCAGGGTGAGGCTGTTATCGAACAAGGTGCTGTTGGCCGCGCGGAACGACATCCACCGCGCACTGAAGGTGCGGTCCTTCTGTTCTACGAAAGCGCCGGTGCGTAGGGTGATGGTGTTCTTCTCCCCGGCCACCTTGTGTTCGTAGTCCACCTTGCCGGTCATGGCGGTCTCGTTCATGGTGGAGAAGAAGCGGCCGGCATCGAGGGTGGCGGCACCCGGGGGGATCACCACGCGGAACGGCGTTTCGGCATCCTGGGTGTTGATGTCGCGCACGGTGCGTACGCGGCGGAAGTCCGGCTCCTTGCTCAAAGCGAGGGCGTATCCGGCGGTCCAGCTCAGCTTGTTCACATCCGGGGTCAGGTCGTGCTGGCCGTGCAGTTGTCCGCTGTAGATGGTGCGTTGTTGGTAGCGAAGGGCGTAGTTCTTCACCTCGAAACCTTCCTCGAGATTGCGCCCGGTGCGCAGGGTGGTCTGTTCGGTGCCTTGTTGTACGAAGAGGTTGCGGAGCTCGAGTTTGGTGCGCTTCCCGATCAGCACGTTGGTGTTGTTCAACAAGCTCATGCGCACTTGGGCGATGTTCTCATGATCGAGGTAGCGGTAGATGGTGTCGGCGCGTTGGGTGTTCTGGTCGAAGAGGTTGTAGTTGAGGTTCTCCATCACGTAGCCGGTGCGGGTGTTGCTGTAGCTCAGGCTGGTGACGTTCCCGCCGGAAAGGTGCGCGCCATCCTTCCCGAATCGGCGGGCGAGGTACACGCTCAGGCGCGGGTCGGGCATGGCGGTAGTGGCCTGGGTGCTCCAGTTGTTGCGCAAGCTGCGGCCGGCCGCGGTGAGGCTTTCTGCGGGAGCGTGGTGAAGGTTCCCGGGGAATGCGTTCGGGAGCGTGCGTAGGCCATTGTCGAATCCCAGGGCATCGGTGGCGCCCCGCTCGCTGCTGAAGAAGTCGTTGAAGGTGGTGCCGGAGCGGAAGGATCCACTGAGGTCCACGCGGGTGGTGTTCTCCTCCGGGGCGTTCATGGTGTGCAGCTTGATCACTCCGCCAGCGAACTCGCCGACGAGTTCGGGAGCGCCGGTCTTGTACACCATGATCCGGTCCAGGGCGCCGCTGGGCAGTATGTCGAAGCTGAAGGCACGTTTGTCCGGCTCCAGGCTGGGGGCGGGCACATCGTTCAGCAACACGGTGTTATAGCGGTCGGCCAGGCCGCGGATCATCACGAACCGCTCACCCACCATGGTCACGCCGGGGATCCGTTTCACCACATCGCCCGCCGTGCGGTCCTGGCTCTTGCCGATCTGCTCACGCCCGATGCCGTTCACCACTTGCTCGCTCTTGCGTGTTTCCATCACCACCGCCCCTTCGGTCTCCGTGCGTTTGGTGCGCACCACTTCGAACTCCTTGATATCTATCCCTTGGGGTTTGAGCTCGATCTCGGCGATGGTGCGCTGGTCGGCCAACACGGTCACCGGCCTTTCCAAGGACTGGTAGCCCACCGAGCTCACCAGGAGGGTGTGGGTGCCTGGTTCGGCCTGGAGGCTGAACCGACCGTCCATATCGGTGGTGGCACCGATGGTGGTACCTTTTAACACCACGTTCACGAAGGCCATGGGCTGTGGGCGGCCATCTTCGTGGGCTACGATGGTGCCGGCCACGGTGCCCCGCTGCCCAAGGGCGTAGGTGGCGCAAAGCAGGGTGGCGAAGAGGAGTAGGTTGCGGAACATCGCGGGTAACGAACGCACATCGGTTCGCGCCGCGAAATTCCTGGCCGCCTGTTACCTGTTCTTTGATCGGGGGTTACCGATCCGTTACGCGGGGTCCTTGCTGGGTAACGTAGATTTCACACGGCGTTCCAGGAACCACCAGGCCGGATGGTCCTTGCGCCGTTGTGATCGTTGCCACATGACCACCAGTTGGTCCTGCAGAAAGGTGGTGGCCTCTTCGATGGAATCCACCACGGTGAGGAAGCGGAGCTCTTCGCGGCCGAGGGTCCCCTCATCCACCATACGGTCGATCTGGGCAAGGGTCGGGGCCCAATAGTCGCGACCGTAGAGCAGGATCGGGAAGTCCTTCACCTTGCCGGTCTGGATCAGGGTGATGGTCTCGAAGAGTTCGTCGAGGGTGCCTGCGCCCCCGGGCATCACCACGAAGCAGATGCTGTACTTGACCAGCAACACCTTGCGTACGAAGAAGCGTTGGAAGGTGAGGCTGTCGTCGAGGTAGGGGTTGGCGTACTGTTCGGCGGGCAGCACGATGTTGCACCCCACGCTGCGGGCCCCCACATCGCGTGCGCCGCGGTTGGCGGCCTCCATGATCCCCGGCCCGCCACCGGTCATGATGGTGAAGCCCACGCGGCCCACGCGGCGAGCGAGGTCCCGGGCCACCTCGTAGTAGGGGTGGTCTTCCTTGAAGCGGGCGCTACCGAAGAAGGTGACGCATGGGCCGACGAAGTGCAGGCGACGGAATCCGTAGATGAATTCACGGGCGATGGAGAGGACGCTTTTGAACTCATTCCATCGGGAGCGTGGTCCGGCGAGGAAGCTCAGGTCGATGTGTCGTTCTGGGCGGTATTCGGCCATGGATGCGGTCGTGGTCAGAGTTTCACGAAACGGGCCACGGCACGTGTGCCGTGTTGGTCGGTGACATGCAGTTGGTAATGGCCGTTGGCGATGGTGCCCAGCGGCAGTACGGCACGGGGGCTGGCGCCCAGTACGCCTTGGCGCACCCGTTGTCCGCGTAGGTCGAGGATCTCGTAGCGCAGTGGGGCCTGGAGCGCCTCGGTGTTCACCGTCAGTTCCGTGGTGGCAGGGTTGGGCGCCACCGCGAGCAGGGGTCTGGTGGTGTTGTTGAGCGCGGTGGGGAAGTCCTGGATGAAGTTGGCCTCGAACAGCAGGGCGTAGGCGGCGAGGGTGTCCAGGAAGGTGGTGTTGGTGATCTGGTCGATCACCGCGTTCGGGGTCCAATGGCTGAACGCGTATCCTTCCTCGGCCACGGCTTCGATCCGCACGGGTACCCCATCGAAGTAGACCCCTTCCCACGGGTAGGTGTCGGGGTGCAGGGTGCTGATGCGGATGGAACCCGCCCCGGCCGGCACCACGTCAAGGGTGATGTCCACTTGGCGGGGCAGGGCGAAGTGGTTCTGGATATGGTCGCGCATCACCGGGGTGCGTTGTTCCAGGTCGTCCACGAAGGCGGCGTGGTTGGCATCGAACTGGGCGAGCAAGGCGGTGGTGTCGCTGCTGCTCCAGCGTTGGAACTGCCTGCCCATCTCCGGTCGTGTGAGGATGTAGGCTTGTTCCGCGATCGATACGATCCTGTCGTTCAGATAGGCGCTGTTCATCACATCGGCGAAGCGGTTGATGAAGTGGTCGTGGAAGCGCGGGTTCTCTACGCCGCGCTGCCAGATGCGTGTATAGGGCACGTCGTTGGGCTGGTTGGCGGTCCAGGTGATGGCGTTGAAGGTGTGGTCCGATTGGCCGTTGGGGGCCATGGCGAGCTCCAGGTCGATGGTGCAGAAGCGCCATTTGAACGCGGTGGCGTTGGATCGTTGGATCTTGATGTTGTTCACGGGCCAATCCTTGGTGCCCATCCATTGCTGGCCGATGATGTAGTCGGTGTACCATTCCAGGTCGAACCGCTCATTCGCCAGGTCCCAGAAGTCGGGTTGGCCGGGGTCGATCAGCAGGAATGCGGAAAGGTCCTGCCAGAAGGGATCCACCTGGCCTTCGGTGGGGCGCAGGACCGCCCCGTTCCATGCGCTCACCGAGAGCAGGTCCACGGAGTCGGCGTCGGCGTTCTCGAGGGTCCGGAAGTACTCGTCGTCGAATTTCTCACGCAGTTCGTACAGCCCGAAGTATTGGCCGTTGATGTACACCGTGGCGGGGGTCCATGCGGAGTAATAGCTTTTGGTGGCCCCGGCCATCATCTTCACTTGTGCGGCATCCTTGTGCGGAAGGATCTGGAACTGGTTGCTGCCGTTGCGCAGGTAGATGCGGCTATAGCGCGTGCGTGCGGGGCGGTCCGGGATCAGGGGCGTGTTCACGCGGCCATCGCCGAGCGTGCCGTTGTCGAATTCGAGGCGGAAGGAGTGCTGGGGGAACCCCCGGCTGCCGCCCAGCCCGCCATCCACCTGCATGCCGGCGAACTGCGAAACCACCAGCTGGCCGTTCGGCCTGAAGTGGTCCACATGGGCTTGCACCTCGTCGTCGCGGTGCCAGTTGGTGAAGATGCCCTGTGCACCATACAGTCCGTCCTCTGGTGTCACCACGGAGATCACGGCCGTGGTGTGGTCGGCACCGATAAGGTAGGAAGCGGCGGCCACCGGGCTGGGTGCGTTCCCGGGTTTGAAGGCACAGGCCTTCAGCACGGCGGTGTTGGCAAGGGTGATGGGCCCGGTGTAGAGGGTGGATGCCGCCGTGGGTTCGGATCCATCGAGGGTGTAGCGGACTTCGCTGGGCGCGGTGTTGGTGTTGTACACCACCACGTTCACGGGCGTGGCCGACAAGGTGGAAGGCGGGTCGATGATGGGTGTGTTGGCGTAGCCGTTGTACGCTGTGGAAGCGTTGTTGCTGGCGCCCGGGGTGGGGGTGGTGAAGAGCACGTCATCGTCGCCACCATCCTGCGAACGCCCGTTGCTGTGGTCGGGCGCACCTTGTACCACGTGCAAACTATCGAGGATCACCTGTGCGGGGCTGTACAGGTAGATGGTCTCGCCGTTGCGTCCGAGTTTGAAGTTGGTGTGCAGCTCGTCGCTGGGCTGGGTGGGCCTGAAGGCGGCAGTGAGCTCAGGCTGCGTGGTCAGCTCCATGTGGATGTCGAGTTGTTCCATCTGCGCACCGTGGGTGTTCACCACATTGAAGCCCAGGGTGGTGATGGGCCCTGGGGAGACCCCGGCGGTCAGGAGTTCACTGGCGAGGATCAGATAGGCTTGTTTGGCGCCACCCTGCCAGTTGGCATAGGGGGCAGGCAGCTGCACGAAGGCATTGAGCCAGTCGTACAGGCCGATGGTGTGCCCGTTCACGCGCATCACCGGGCGGCGATGCGAGAGGTCGCCGTAGGGCATGGCGCAGGTGAGCGAGGGGTCGTGCCCGAAGGCACCAGCGCTGGAGAGGAACGGGGTGGTGGTCTGATAGAAGACGGCATTGAGCGGACCGCCCAGGGCCCCACGAAGGCCACAGGTCTGGATCAGTAGGTTCGAGGTGCCGTCCCAGTGGATGGGGGAGGTGAGCGTGTGGGTGTTCCATCCGGTGGTGGGGGTGAGGGCCGTGAGCTGTGCCACGGTGGCCATGGCGCCCCGTGGACCTCGGTCCTCGCCGCTGCAATGGATCAGCAGGTGGCCATGGGCAGGGATGGTCACCTGCGGAAAGGTCCACCGGGCGGGTTGGAGGCTGTCGTCGCTCAGGGCGTATCCGGCCAGGTCCACGGGGGTGGCGCCGGCATTGTGGAGTTCCAGCCAATCGTGGTGTTCGCCCACGGCATCGGCCGCGGTACGGGCGTTCCGGCTGCTGCCTTCGTTGATCGTGATCTGCCCTTGGGTGGTGCTGGCGATGGTGACCGCAGTGAGCAGGGCGGAAAGGGAGGTCTTGTAACGCATCAGGGAGGGCAAAGGTCGGATTTCCGGTCCGCTGGTGACCGGAGCGCCTCCATGCCCTTCCCCATGGGAGCGGAGGACCTACATCTTCACGAACCGTAGTGCCTCCCGATGGTCGTTGTTGAACAGTCTGAGCTGGTATACTCCGGCGGCCAAGGCGGCGATGTCCAGCGTATGACGGGAGCGGTCCGCAGCAAAGGTGCCTTCGTCAAGGATCGTCCCACGAAGGTCGATCACCTGGTAGCGCGTGGGTGCGGAGAACCGGTGGTCGGTGGTGATGAAGAGGTCGCTGTTGGCGGGGTTGGGGTAGAGGTTGAACAGCCGCGTCCCATGCTCGTCCATGCCGATGCCACTGGGGCGGAAGTATGCATCGAACTGGATCGCATCGGCGGTCAGCGTGTCCAGGAAGGCCGCTTGCAGCGTATCGGTGAACAGCCCGTTCTGTTGCCAATGGTCGAATACGAACCCTGGCTCCGCCACTGCGGTGATGCCCACGGGGACACCATCGAAATACACGCCCTGCCAGGGATAGGTGTCCGGGTTCAACGTGCTGATCCTGACCCTTCCTGCGCCTGCAGGATGCACATCGAGGGTCACATCCACCTGGCGTGGCAGGCCGAAGAATTGTTGGATGTCATCGCGGACCTCGGGGGTGCGCAGGGCCAGGTCGTTGGCGAAGGCCTCGTGGAAACCTTCATAGGCGAGGAGCAGTGCCGTGGTGTCGGTGCCTCGCCAACGCAGCAGCTGATCACCCATGTCGGGCCGGGTCAGGTCGTACATCTCCTCTGCGATCCCTTGTAAGCGGTCATCGAGGTAAGCGCTGTTCATCACATCGGCGAAGCGATTGATGTAGTAGTCGTGGTACCGGGGGTTCAGGATGCTTCGCTGCCAAATGTGGGAGTAGGGTAGCTCGGGGTCCTGTGCGCTGGAATAGAGCAGGGCATTGAAATCGGGCCCGGTCTGCCCGTTCGGCGCCATGGCGGTCTCCAGGTCGGTGGTGGCGAAACGCCACCGTTGCCCGGTGGTGTTGGAGCGATACAGCTTGATGTTGTTCATGGGCCAGTCCGTGGTGCCCATCCACTGCTGGCCGATGATGTAGTCGGTGTACCACACCAGGTCGAAGTAGGTATCAAGCTCCTCCCAGTAGGTGGGGCTGTTCGTGTTCACGGCCAAGGCAGCGGAGACATCCTGCCAGAACCCTTCGGTGCTTCCGTGGTTGGCCTGCAGTGCCGAGCCGTTCCACGCGCTCAAGGTCAGCACGTCCATGGAGTCGGTGTTCGCACCTTCTGCCGTGGCGAAGAACTCCGCATCGATCTTCTCGCGCAGCTCATACAGGCCGAAATACTGTCCGTTGATATAGACCGTGACCGGGGTCCAGGCGGAGTAGTAGCTGTTGGTGGCGCCGGCCATCATCTTCACCTGTGCGGCATCCTTGTGCGGGAGGAAGAGGTGCTGGTTGCTCCCGTTGCGCAGGTACAGCCGACTGTATTCGGTGCGTCCTGGTTTGTCGGGGATCAGGGGCAGGTTCACCGAACCGGCACCGAGGGTCGCATTGTCGAGTTCGAGTCGGAAAGAATGCTGAGGCTGGGTACGGCTGCCTCCGAGGCCTCCATCCAGCTGCATACCGGTACGTTGGGAGAAGGCCAGTGTGCCATCCTGGTTGAAGTAGTCCACGTTGGCCGGGATGTCATCATCGCGCCACCAGCGGGTGAAGATCCCTTCTGGTCCGTTCAGGTTGTTGTCCGGGGTGGTGATGGAGAGGATCGGGGAGTGATGGTCCGGCGCGATCAGGTAGGAGGCCGTGGCGATCTTGCTGGGGAGCAGACCGAGTACGAACGCGCGCATCCGGACCACCGTGGAAGAGGTGATGGTGAGCGGCATGACGAAGAGCGGCGAGGTGGTGGTGGGTTCGCTGCCATCCAGGGTGTAGCGGATGGTGCTGTTGCCTCCGTTGGGGTTGGTGGCATCCACGGTGATGGCGGTGGCGGAGATGGAAGAGGGTGTCAGCAGTTGTGGGGTGGCGGCGTAGTCGGTGTACGGTTCGCTGGGGGAATTGCTGGCATTGGGCGTGGGCGTATCGAAGAGGTAGGTGTTGTTGGAGGCATCGGGCCATCGACCGGAACTGTGGTCCGGCATCTCCTGTTCCACGAATAGCTCATTCACCAACTGTTGCGATGGAGAATACAGCATCACGTTCTCCCCCCCGCGAGCCAGACCGAAGTTGGTGTGGAACTGGTAAGCGCCGTACCAAGGGATGAACCCTGCGGTCGCCTCGTTCTCGACCACGTGCCCGAGCCGGATGTCGATCTCACTGCAGAAGGCCCCGTTCGGCTCCGTGACCTCGAAGGCCAGGCTGTTGATATCCCCGGCGGAAAGGCCCGCCGCCGACAGCTCCGAGGCACGGAAGAGCATGGCGTGCTTGGATGCACCGGCCCAGCTGCCGTAGGGTGCCGGGAATTGGATGCCGTTGTTCTGCCAATCGTTGGTGCCTATCGTGATGCCATTGAGCTTCACCACCGGGCGGCGGTGGGAGACATTACCCACGGTCAGTCCACAGGCGGTGGCCACGGAGTCGGAATAGGTGAAGGTGGTGGAGGCGAACGCAGTGGTGGTCTGGTTCAATACGGCGTTCAGGTTGGTGCCCACATTGTTCACCGCGCAAAGTTCCACCAGCACATTGGAGGTGCCGTCCCAGGTGAATGGGGCGCCGAACGTATGTGTGTTCCAGCCCGCCACCGGCGTGTGGGCGGTGACCACGGCCACGGTGGTCTGGCCGGCGCGTGGCAGCCGATCATAGCCACTGCAGAACACCACCAGGTACCCGTGTGGTGCGAGCCCCATGGCAGGGAAGGTCCACTTGTTGGGCACGGTGATGTCGTCCGTGAGGGAATAGCCCTCCAGGTTCACCCATTCGTTGCTGGTGTTGTAGAGCTCCACCCAGTCGTGGTATTCCCCGTTCTCGTCGGCGATGGAGCGTAGGTTGCGGCTGCTGGCTTCGTTGATCACCACCTGGGCGAGGGAGGTGGTGGTCTGGAAGAGAATGGCGAGAAGGAGCGTGGTGGTGCGGTTCATGATCAGGTTGACCATTGGGGACGCGAATTTCATACATGCACGGCCCATGGTCAATAGGCGGCGTGCGCGTTCCCGAGCCCCTGGTCAAGGTGTTGGACGATGATCGGGACGGATGGTTCGATCGCCGGGTAGGCGAGTGGGGTGTCCCCAAAGTCGGTTTACCGAGGGTCTGCCCCGATCACGCCTTCATGCAAGGCGGAACATGCGCGGCGTAGCGGGCGCCACGACGAATTGCTCCAGCGCGGCAGGAAGGCGAAAGAGGATCGGAGATGATCCAAGAGCATAAGGGACACCACACGGGATACCCGATGCCATGAATTGTAATGTTCTGTTAATTCTTCGAGCAGGCCACCTTCGGTATCCTACGTTCGCAGCGACTAACGGACCATGTCCACGGCGAGACCCCCCTTGTTCAAGCGCTTCATGCTGTTGTGCATGGTCGTGCTCGGGGTCCAGCTGTGTTTTCCACCTTCCGTACAGGCCTCCGTGCTTCCTGCCCAGCAGGTGGACATGATCAGCCTGGGGGTGAAGGATCCGGCAGGCAAGCCGGGCGTACAGGTGGATTTCGACCTGCCGCCGATGCTGCTGGTGCTTTTGCTGCCGACGCAGCAGGAGGTGTGCGCCGGAGCGGGTTCGGTGGCCGAGGTGGTCCGCGTGCCGAGGCTGCTTCCAGTGGCCGGGTACCATCCCTCCGCACCTTGATCGGAACTTGTCCGGTGCTCTTCACCGGAGCGGCGGTGCGCGTTGGCACACCGTGCGTATCGATGCATCCATGTCTTCACGTTCGTTGAGACCTGGCCATCGTCTGAAGTGATCGCCCAAGAGCGGTCCGAGTTCCTTCCGCGCCATCGCGCCAGTACATCCCATTCGACCATTCCACATGTTCTCATTCCAAGGGCGTGCATGCCCTGAACCCTCCATGGAGGTTTACGAAACAACCGGACCCCACGTGAAGTCCAGAGGTCCGCAGGCGACAGGCGCGCTGCTCCTGGGCATTCTCCTTGCCTCCTGTGGTGGGCACGAAGCCCATGAGGCGCACGACCACGGACGCTATCAAGCCACCAGCGCGTTCGAGACCGACACCACCGTGGAACGCGAATACGTGTGCCAGATCCACTCGGTACAACACATCGAGATCCGGGCGTTGGAGGAAGGCTACCTCCAGGAAGTGCTGGTGGACGAAGGCCAGCACGTGAAGGAGGGGCAGTTGATGTTCCGCATACAACCGGTGCTCTACCAGGCCGAAGTGGCCAAGGCGCAGGCCGAGGTGGAGTTCACCCGCATCGAGTACGACAACACCAAGTCGCTGGCCGATAGCAATGTGGTATCGCCCAACGAACTGGCGCTGGCCAAGGCGAAGCTGGCCAAGGCCCAGGCGAAGCTCGCCATGGAGCAGGCCCACCTGGGCTTCACCGAGATCCGCGCGCCGTTCGATGGCATCGTGGGCCGGTTCCACGTGCGCAAGGGCAGCCTGCTCGACGAGGGTGAGCTGGTCACCGAGCTCAGCGACAACAGTTCCATGTGGGTGTACTTCAACGTGCCCGAGGCGGAATACCTGGCCTACGCCCGCGACAAGGAGGCGGGACGGGGCACCCGGGTGCGCTTGATGCTCGCGGACACGGAGATCTTCCAGCAGGCCGGGGAGATCACGACGGTGGAATCCGATTTCGACAACCGCACGGGCAACATCGCTTTCCGCGCCACCTTCCCTAACCCCGGTGGGTTGCTGCGCCACGGACAGACCGGCAACATCCTCATGGGTACCGACCTGAACGATGTGCTGCTGATACCCCAGAAGGCCACCTTCGAAGTGCTGGACCACCGCTATGTGTATGTGATCGGTGCCGACCATGTGTTGCACACCAGGCGCATCATGGTGGGGGCCGAGCTACAGCACCTCTTCGTGGTGGAGAAAGGCCTGGAGAAGAACGAACGGTTCCTGCTCGACGGCCTACGCAAGGTGAAGGACAAGGACAAGGTGGAGTTCGCCTACCTGCCTCCGGATTCGGTGGTGAACCATTTGGACCTGTATGCTGAGTGAACTACGAAGTGGAAAGCGTGAGGAGGTGAAGAAGTAATGAAGTAAAGAGGCGAGGGCGCCTTCCACACCTCATCACACTCCCAACACATCCCGTTCTCTCTCGCCACCCTCACTCACTCACTCACCTCCTCCCTCCTCACCTCCCCACACCCTCGGATCATGTTCAGGAACTTCATCCAACGGCCGGTACTGGCCATCGTGATCTCGGTGCTCATCCTCTTCGTGGGTGGGCTCGCGATCAAACAGCTTCCCACGGCGCAGTTCCCCGATATCGCCCCCACCACGGTGAACGTCTTCATGGACTTCCCGGGGTCCAGCGCCGATGTGCTCACCAAGAGCGCCATCATCCAGCTGGAAACGGCGATCAACGGCGTGCAGGGCATGCGGTACATCGCCAGCGATGCCACCAGCGCCGGGGAGGGCACCATCCGCGTGATCTTCGAGCCGGGCACCGACCCCAACGAGGCCGTGGTGCGCGTGAAGACACGGGTGGACCAGGTGATGCCCAACCTGCCACCGCTGGTGCAGCGCGAAGGGGTCATCATCACCCCGGTGCAGCCCAGCATGCTCATGTACGTGAACCTCTACGGCGACGGGGAGGATGCCGACGAGCTCTTCCTGTACAACTACGCCTACACCCGGATGATCCCCGAGATCCAGCGCATACCGGGCGTGGCGCAGGCGCAGATCCTCGGCAGTCGTGTGTATGCCATGCGCGTGTGGATGAAGCCGGACCGCATGCGGGCGTACAACATCAGCGCCGAAGAGGTGATGAAGGCCATGGAGGAGCAGAGCCTCATCGCCCGCCCCGGTCGCCTGGGCCAGAGCTCGGGCATCAATGCGCAGGCCCTGGAGTATGTGCTGGTGTATCAGGGTCAGTTCAACGAGCCCGAACAGTACAAGCGCATCATCATCCGGGCCAACGAGGAAGGGGAGATGATCCGCCTGGGCGACGTGGCCGACGTGGAGTTGGGCAGCGCCTTCTTCGACATCTACTCCAACCTCGATGGCAAACCGTCGGCGTCCATCGTGCTCAAGCAGACCATGGGCAGCAACGCCAGCGACGTGATCGCGCAGGTGAAGGAGACGCTGAAGGAGCTGTCCGCGTCCATGCCACCGGGCATCGGTTACAAGGTGAGCTACGATGTGAGCACCTTCCTCGACGCCTCCATCGAACAGGTGCTGCACACCCTGCGCGACGCCTTCATCCTGGTGGCGCTGGTGGTCTTCCTCTTCCTGGGCGACTGGCGCAGCACGCTCATTCCCATCCTGGCCGTGCCGGTGTCGCTGATCGGGTCCTTCTTCGTGATGCAGCTCTTCGGCCTCTCCATCAACCTGATCACGCTGTTCGCCCTGGTGCTCGCCATCGGCATCGTGGTGGACAATGCGATCGTGGTGGTGGAGGCGGTGCATGCCAAGATGGAGGAGAAGCACCTCACGCCCTATCAAGCGGTGAAGGAGGTGATGGGCGAGATCGGCGGGGCCATCATCGCCATCACGCTGGTGATGGTCTCGGTGTTCATCCCCATCTCGTTCATGACCGGTCCCGTGGGCGTGTTCTACCGGCAGTTCTCCATCACCATGGCGGGCTCCATCGTCATCTCGGCCATCGTGGCGCTCACCCTCACCCCGGTGCTTTGCGCCATGCTGATGAAGCCGCACCAGCCCGGCCACCAGCGGCGGGGGCCGGTGGACCGGGTGATCGATGCGTTCAACCGGTGGTTCGGTCGGCTCACGGGGCGGTATGTGGCCATCCTGGACCGTGTGGTGGCGCGCCGGGCCATCACCTTCGGCGGGCTCATCGCGTTCTGCGCGGCCATCTACCTCACCAATACCGTGCTGCCCGCGGGCTTCATCCCCAGCGAGGACCAGGGCACCATCTATGCGATCGTACAGACCCCGCCGGGCAGCACCCTGGAGACCACCAACAAGGTGGCGCACGACTTGCAGAAGATCTGCGAGGAGATCCCCGAGGTGGAGTCGGTGTCGTCGCTGGCGGGTTACGAGATCATGACCGAGGGCCGTGGTTCCAACGCCGGTACCTGCCTGATCGATCTGAAGCCGTGGCACGAGCGGAAGAAGGATGTGCACGAGGTGATGGAGGAGCTGGAGCATCGCACGAAGGACATCGGGGCGGTGATCGAGTATTTCGAACCGCCTGCGGTACCGGGCTTCGGCTCGTCGGGTGGTTTCTCGCTCCGCATGCTGGACAAGAACAACGGCACCGACTATCACGAGTTCGACCGGGTCAACCAGGAGTTCATGGCGGCCCTCGGCAAACGCAAGGAGCTCACCGGCCTGTTCACCTTCTATGCCGCCAACTACCCGCAATACGAGATGATCATCGACAACGAGCTGGCGATGCAGAAAGGCGTATCCATCGGCAAGGCCGTGGAGAACCTCAACATCCTCATCGGGAGCACCTACGAGCAGGGCTTCATCCGCTTTGGCCGCTTCTTCAAGGTGTTCGCGCAGGCCGCGCCCGAGTACCGCCGTTACCCCAGCGACCTCACCGGTCTGTTCGTGAAGAACGAGGAGGGCGAGATGGTGCCCTACTCCTCGTTCATGCGGTTCGAGAAGCGCCTCGGGCCGAACGAGATCACGCGGTACAACCTGTACAACTCGGCGGCCATCCGGGGGCTTCCGGCCGCAGGATCCACCAGCGGTGATGCCATCAAGGCCATCCAGGAAGTGGCGGCGGAGACCCTGCCGAACGGTTACGACATAGCGTGGGAGGGCCTTTCCTACGACGAGGCCCGTCGTGGCAATGAGGCGGTGTACATCTTCGCCGTGGTGCTCATCTTCGTGTATCTGGTACTGGCCGCGCAGTACGAGAGTTTCGTGCTGCCGCTGGTGGTGATCCTCTCCCTGCCGGTTGGCGTGCTCGGGTCGTTCCTGCTGCTGAAGGTGATGGGCCTCGCGAACGATGTGTACGCGCAGATCGGGATCATCATGCTCATCGGTCTGCTGGGCAAGAACGCGGTGCTCATCGTGGAGTTCGCGGTGCAGAAACAGCGGGCCGGGGCCACCGTGCTCGAAGCGGCGATCGAAGGCGCGAAGGCCCGTTTCCGTCCGATCCTGATGACCTCCTTCGCCTTCGTGGCAGGGTTGATCCCGCTGGTGGTGGCCACGGGCGCGGGTGCCATCGGCAACCGCACCATCGGCTCATCGGCCCTGGGGGGCATGCTGGTGGGTACCGTGATCGGCGTGCTGGTGATCCCCGGGTTGTACTATGTGTTCGCTACGATGATCCAAGGCCGTAAGCTGATCAGTGATGAAGAGGATGAGCCCGTGTCCGAACGGTTCATCCGGAGCGCCGAGGAAGGCGGTCGCGCGAAAGAGGAATTGCGGTCGCTGAGGGAACGCGTGAAGGAATTGTTGAAACGCAGAAAGGATTGATCCACGCACCTGTAGGGCCGACCCCTACGGCACGGTGCAATGACGAACGAACCCATGAACAGAACATTGATCGCGGCCATGGCGATCGCGGTATCGCTGGCATCCTGCGTACCCGCGCTGAAGACGCAAGAGGCGCGCCGCAACACCCCGGCCACCTACGCGGGAGCCACGGATACCACCGATGCGGCGAATGCGAAGTGGCAGCAGTTCTTCACCGACCCGGACCTGCGCACGTTGATCGACACGGCCCTGGCCAACAACCAGGAGCTCAATATCCTGCTCCAGGAGATCGAAGCGGCGAAGGCGGAGGTGCGCGCGCGGAAGGGAGAGTACCTGCCGTTCGTGGATATCGCGGCGGGGGCGGGAGTGGAAAAGGTGGGTGAGTTCACGCGCAACGGTGCCGTGGAGGAACACCTCGAAGTGAAGGAGCATACCGCCTTCCCTGAGCCGCTGCCGGACTTCCTCGTGGGGGCAAGGGCATCCTGGGAGCTGGACATCTGGAAGAAGCTGCGCAATGCGAAGAAAGCCGCCCTCATGCGCTACCTCGCCACCACCGAAGGCCGGAATTTCATGGTGACCAACCTGGTGGCCGAGATCGCCAACAGCTACTATGAGTTGATGGCGCTGGACAACCAGTTGGAGATCCTGCGCAGCAACATCGCCATCCAGCAGGATGCATTGGGCATCGTGCGCCTGGAGAAGCAGGCGGCGAAGGTCACCGAGTTGGCGGTGCGCCGCTTCGAGGCCGAGGTGCTGAAGAACCGCAGCAAGCAGTTCGATATCCAGCAGCGCATCACGGAGACCGAGAACCGGGTCAACTTCCTGGTGGGGCGCTATCCACAGCCGGTCGCCCGTAACGCTGCGGCCTTCTCCGCCCTGATGCCTGACAGCATCGCCTCAGGCCTTCCCGCACAACTGCTGACCCACCGGCCCGACATCCGGCAGGCCGAACTGGAGATGGAGGCCGCCAAACTGGACGTGAAGGCGGCCCGGGCGAGCTTCTATCCAGCGGTACGGCTCACGGCCGGGCTGGGCTTCCAGGCATTCGATGCCGGCTTGTTGCTGGAGTCACCCGCCTCGTTGTTGTATGGCGTGGCCGGCGACCTGGTGGCCCCCCTGATCAACCGCAACGCGCTCAAGGCGGCCTATGCCGGGGCCAATGCACGGCAGATGCAGGCCGTGTACACGTACGAACGGACCCTGTTGAACGCCTACGTGGAGGTGGTGAACCAGTTGTCGAACCTGCGGAACTTGCGCAACAGCTACGACCTGCAGAAGCAGCAGGTGGACGCCTTGTCCTATTCGATCACCATTTCCAACAACCTTTTCCGCAGTGCCCGTGCCGATTATATGGAGGTGCTGCTCACCCAGCGCGATGCCTTGGAATCACGCTTCGAGCTCGTGGAGACGCACAAGCGGCAACTGATCGCGATGGTGGACGTGTACCAGGCGTTGGGCGGCGGTTGGCGGTAGGGTAGGCGGAAGGCTCACGGCATCGTGACCACCACGCTCCCCACCTTGTGCCAGCTCTCGGCCAGTGCATGGGCCTCCTGGATCCGTTCCAGTGGGAACGTGCGGTCGATCACCGGGCGGACGAGCTTTTGCTCCCAGAGCGAGGCGAAATGCTGCATGTGCGCTGCGGTCCCGCTCGTGGTCCCCGCGATCACCTTCACCTGCTTGCCACCCTTGCTGCTGAACGCGCGCTTGAGCATGTCCGCCGGCAGGTCGGATCCCAGGATCAAGGTGCCGCCGTCCTTCACCAGCGCCACGCACGCCATGAAGGGCAGCTTGCCCACGGTCTCGAAGACCACATCGAAACCGTTGCGGTGGGCGCTGAGGTCGTCCTTGGTGTAGTCCAGCACCTGGGTGGCGCCCAACGAACGCACCAGCTCCACATTGCGTGTGCTGCACACGCCGGTCACCTCCGCGCCAAGCTGTCGCGCCAACTGCACGGCCGCACTACCCACCGCACCGCTGGCGCCATACACCAGCACGCGTTGTCCCGCTGTTCCACCGGCCTTGCGCAGGAACTCCATGGCGGTGCCGAAGCCGAAGGGTATGGCTGCGGCATCGGTGTAGGTCATGCCCGCAGGCATCGGAGCGAAGGCGCCACTCTCCGACAGGGCGATGTATTCGGCGTGCGCACCCAGGTGCGTCACGCTCGTCCAGCCGAAGAGACGGTCGCCCTGCTTGTACTTGGACACTGCCGATCCCACGGCCGCGACCTCTCCCGCGAACACCACGCCCAGGATGGGATTCCGGGGCTTGAACGGTCCGAAGACCAGGCGCACGAACCAGGGGTTCGCGCGGCGTAACCGCCAGTCCGCTGCGTTCACCGCTGAAGCGTGGATGCGGATGAGCAGTTCGTTCTTCTTCGGGGTCGGCGTGGGCACCTCGGCGATGCGGATCACCTCCGGGCCTCCGTAAGCGGTTGCGAGCGCGGCTTTCATGCGGGCAAAGCTCCGGGGGACCCGCGCGACCGGCATGACCGTTGGTGGAAAAGGTCATCCGTTCGTCACGTGGTGGCCGCGAGGGTGCGGACCCTCGATCATCGTACCTGCCGGTCGCTACCGTGCCGTGTTCTGATGGAAAAAACGTACGGTTGACCCATCATCGGCTCGCAGGATGTACATGCCCGCACCTTCGCCGGACACATGTAGTTCCTTGCCGGGGCCGAACCGGCTGAGGGTTCGTCCGGTCGCGTCATGGATCGTTCCCGAACAGATCCTGCTCAGGTCGTAGGTCGTGGTGCCGGGTCGATGGATCACACGCAACGGAGCGTTCCTGTTCGACGCAGGTGTGTCGAAGACCGCGAGCGGTCTGCATGTTCCGCCAAACACGGGGACATCATCATAGGTGGCGCACAGAAGCTGGCTGATCGGTCCACCCTGGCTGTGCGGGATCCCAAGGAACTCCTGGGTGCATCCGATCCCCTCGATGAAGGTGAGCGGCCAGGGCACGCCCGGTGTGTTGAAATGCCATACCCTGCGCTGGGTGCCCAGGTTGTCCACCATGCTGTCGATGGCGGTCACGGTGACCACCTCATCGTACCAGTCGCGTCGCACGAGCCTCCAAGCGGCCGGCACCGTGTCACCCACCTCGATGGAGGGGTCGAACAGGACCTCCTCCGGAGGGAACTCGGTGCTGTGGATGTAGCTGACACCCTCCTGATCCGTGCGGAGATGGCAATACTCCTCATGATGACTTTCGCTGATGTAGAACGAGCCTGGGCCATTGTGCACCTCGTAGTAGTGGGAGCGCCGGATCAACTTGTACACCTGTCCGTCCAATTCCACATCCTCCCCATCGTACTCATATTGATGAAAGGCGTTCAATACCATACTTCCCGCGTAGGAGTATTTCCACAACTGGTGCCCACCGAGCGGCGGAAAAGGAAGGATGTCCTGCGCAACGGCAGGGAACATCAAGGCGCTGGGCAGCGCGATCAGTAGACCTCTGAACGTACGATCTCCCATGGCATGCTCAAGGTTGGTGGTTGTCTCAGGTCATGCGTCGGATCGGACGCATCCATGGAGTGATCCACAAGATACATCGTGGTACGGCCTTACAAGCTTGCCGCTCTTCGGTACGTTGGAAGCGTCCGCCGAAACGGTTGGTGGTTTTTCCGGAGGCGAGAACCGATCGACCTGCCAGGTTGAGTTCGATCCGTTCTGCTTCCACCAATTACCGGACCTTCGCACGATGCTCTCCCGCTCGGCCATGGCGATCGTTGCGTTCACGCAACTGATGGTGGGAAGTGCTATTGCGCAATACCCTGGAGTAGCGCGCTACGATGTGGATCAGGGTTTGCCGCAAAGCATGGTGAACCATGTGGTGCAGGACAGTCTGGGTTTCATCTGGTTCGGTACGGGCGATGGCCTTGCGCGCTTCGATGGCACGCGGTACCGTGTCTTCAAACATGATCTGCAGGACACCACCAGCCTGAGCAACAATGCGATCTGGTCCATCACCGCATTGGACGATGGCGATCTTCTTGTCGGTACGGGCACCGGGCTGGATCACTACGATGCACACACCGCGCGTTTCAGTCATCTCCGCACCGATGTTGCACCGGACGGTTGCTGGCAATTCCTCCGCGCAGACCAAGGGCGGATCCTGTTCTACTCGCCGCTTTCCGCGACTTTCCTCACGATGGAGGGCGGTACGATGCGTGCCTTCCCGAGTGGCCATGGCCCATCCTATGCGCTGAGCACCGATCCGCTGGGACACCGGATCCGCTTTCACGTCTGGCCGGATACGTTGGTCGACCTGGACCTGGTGAGCGGTACGGAACGATGGACCATTCTACCACCCGAAGTGACGGGGAAGGTGGATGAGGTGATGCCGATGCAGGAAGGCAATTTGATCCTCACCCACGATGGCGCGTGGATCGTGAACGAACGAGGCACGGCCATGCCGCTACCCGCTGAAGCCGGGACCATCCTGCGCAATGCACCAGGGCGCAAATGCGCCTCCCGATCACCGGAAGGGCGGCTGTGGTTCGTTGCGGACAACGTGGGCGCCATGGAGGTGGATGAGCAATGGAACGTCCTCCAGTTGCATCCATTGGTATCCGCGGAGGATCGGCCGTTACGCCTCACGAGCATCGCGTTCGACCGGCAGGGGAACTGCTGGGTGGGCAGCGATGGCAAGGGCGTTTTCCTGATCGCCCCACAACGCATCAAGATCAAGCGCGTGGTACCTGGCGCTACGCCGGGATGGGCGCCGGATTCGTGGTTCGTCCGGGCTTTTGCGCAATGGGACCGGGACAGGGTGCTGATCGCTTTTCACCAAGGTGGAGCTGCTTTGTTCGATGAACGTACAGGCAGACTGTCACCGCTCGACGTGTCGGCCATCATTGGAACCGCGCTGCCGGACCGGACGATCAGCCGGGTGATCAACGACGAGCACGGTTTGCTCTGGTTGAAGATCGGTACGGAGGTGATCGTCCTGAACACCGTGAACAGTAAGGTGATCGACCGTATGGATGTGATGGGCGGTGCGTTCCTGCTGAATGTTCCACAAGGCGGGATCCTGATCGCGCAAGGCAGTGGCATCCACCGCGCCAGCATGCAGCAAGGCCGGATCCGCCTGGAACCATTGAACTATCCAGGTCTGCAAAGGGCTTTGCTGGATCAGGTGGATCGCATAGCCGCTGACGCCACTGGGCAGCTCTGGTCCAGCTACCTGAACAGTGGTGTACGCGTGTGGACTGCGGAAGGCGAGCGGCCGCTGGGAGAGGGTTGGGAGATCCTCGCGCGCGCCGGACCCAAGTTGGGTGCGGTGGTGCTGTTACAGCATGGACGCTTGCTCATCACTTCCAACCTGGGACTCCTGGAGGTGGATCCGGATACACATGCACTGCTACGGATCCACACCCGGCACGATGGGCTGCCCGATGATCACATCTACGGCGTCCTGCTCGAAGGCGACAGTGCGTGGTGGATCAGCACGAACAACGGACTTTGCCGTGCACGACCAAAGGAAGGAGGTAGCCTGTTGGATGTCCGCAATTTTTCCACCCGGGACGGACTGCAGAGCAAGGAGTTCAACGGCCAGGCCTGGTTCCGTTCAGCCAGTGGCCGCTACTACTTCGGTGGGATCAACGGCTTCAATCACTTCGTGCCCGAGGAGGTGCACGATGATCCGGACCGACCGTTGGTACGCGCGACACGCTTGTGGAACGATACGGGTGATCTGCTCTTGCAAGCCTCCGGATCCACGCGCATTGAGCTGCCCTATCCGCGCAATGAGATGAACCTGGAACTCGCCGTACTCGAATTCAGCGCTCCGGAGAGGAACACCTTCAAATGGCGCATGTCCGGCTATCGCGACGCCTGGACCACCGCCGCAGCGGGCACGTCCATCACCTTGAACAATGTGCCACCGGGAACATTCACCCTGGAGGTGATCGGGATGAACGCGGACGGGGTGCAAGGCGCAACGCAGGAACTGGTCACCGTGGTGGTGGTACGTCCGTTCTGGGCGAGTCCCTGGGCCATGGTGCTCTCCGGCCTTTTCCTCGTGCTGCTCATCACCTGGGTGTGGATGCGTACCTACCGCCGCCGCATGCAACGCAAGCTGGCCGAGGCCGAGCGCGAAACACGTGAACTGCGCATGCGCATGCGGTTGGCCCGCGACATCCACGACGATGTGGGCAGCGGTCTGGCCCGCATGACGGCCCTCGCGCGATCGCCCAAGCGCGAGCAGGATAGCGCGGAGCGGTTCGAGAAATTGGGTGACATCAGCGGTGAGTTGCTGGAGAACCTGCGCGACGTGGTGTGGCTGAACGACCCGCGCCATGGCACGCTCGATGCGCTGCTGATCCGCATACGTGAGCATGCCAGCGACCTATTTGAGGACACGGAGGTGGCACTGGTGTTCGATCTGCCCGAACCGCTGCCGCAACGTCCCATCAACGGGACCTTCCGCCGCAACCTCTTCCTGATCGCCAAGGAAGCCTTGCACAACACCCGCAAGTACAGCGGCGCGAAGACCATCCAGGTGCGGTGGGTCGAGGACACGGATGGCTTCATCTTCGAAGTGGCGGACGATGGAAGAGGCATCGGCACGGCCGCACCACAAGGCGGGGGCCACGGAACGGACAACATGCGCCAACGCGCCGAAGAACTGGGGGCGCACTATGAACGAAACTCCACACCCGGGCGCGGAACCACCGTGCGGGTGCAAGGGCGATCTTTGCACCTGGATGAATGAACCAGGGCGCATACGGTTGTGCATCGTGGAGGACGATGCGGTGCTGCGGGAAGCCTTCATGGAATCATTGGAAGCGGATCCTGGCATGGAAGTGGTCGGCGCATATTCCGACGCGGAAGGGTTCCTTGTGGATCTGTCGGGGATCCAGCCTGCGGTGGTGATCATGGACCTCAACCTGCCGGGCATGAACGGGATCACCTGCACGGAACGGACGAAACAGATCTCGCGTACCACCCAGGTGCTGGTCTGCACCGTGCAGGACGATGACGAGAGCCTTTTCAACGCCCTTTGTGCCGGGGCCACGGGCTACCTGCTGAAGGACGCACGACCAGAGGAGGTGGCTCGGGCGGTGCGGTCGTTGCATGCCGGTGGATCCCCCATGAGCCCGGGCATCGCTCGCCGCGTGCTTGCCAGTTTCAGTGCGCCACGCAAGCAGGCCAAGGAGTGGGAACTTCTCAGCGAGCGGGAACGGCAGGTGCTCGACCGCCTCGCCACCGGCCAGCGCTACAAGGAGATCGCCGATGGCCTGCACCTGAGCATCGAGACGGTGCGCACGCACATCCGCAACCTGTACGACAAATTGCAGGTGAGCTCGCGCACCGATGCGCTCAATAAGCTCTATCCGCGCTGATCGGGTGGCCTTGGTGGTGGCGCCCGGCCGATTTTTCACATGAAAGTGGTATTGTGATCCGTGCGGATCCGGCGGAACCTTGCGCAAACATCCTCCGCATGAACGCACGCTACGCTTCTCTTCTGTTGCTCGTTCCCGTTGCCGCCACGGCCCAGCCGATCCTTCAGTCTGCCGATGTGCAGGTGATGGGCAACACCTATGCGATACACCTGGTGACCGATCCCGGTGCGAGTGACCCCAACGCCGATGGGGCCAATGTGACCTGGGACTTCAGCAGCGCCACCTTGACGATGAACGCGGGGAGCACCACGTTCATGGCCCCGGCCGGTACACCGTACGCCGCCAGCTACCCCACCAGCAACCTGGCCCAGTCGGTGACCATCCCCGGTAGTACCACGTACACCTACTTCAACCTGCAGTCGGCCCAATTGGACATGCTGGGCCAGGAGATCGGCGGAAGCGACCCCACGGTCTACACCGACCCGAAAACGCCATTGCAGTTCCCCATGGCCTATGAGGACTGGTTCATCGACTACTATGAGTACGACGGCACCGAATACAGCGTATCGCGGGCCTACATGGGGTATGGCACGGTGATCCTGCCCACGGGCACCTATACCAACGTGGTGAAGGTCGCCAGCACCAGCGGCGCCATCAACTTCTACCGGACCGATCCCGTGATGGAACTGGTGAACATCGACGGCGAAGGTCAGATCCTGGTTTTTGGTGATGCACAGGTGGGTGTGGAGGAAGCGTCGATGGCCCAACCCCTCAGCATCTTCCCGCTCCCGGCCACGGACGTGGTGAACATCGGTGGTCTGGTGGGTGCGAGCACATGGGACCTCATCGATGCCCAGGGTCGCGTGCTGCGGAGCGGCCGCGACGTGCGAACGACACTCGCACTGGACATCAACACGCTGGCCAGCGGGCCCTATTCCGTGATCGTGCGTGATGGTCGTGGACAGCGGTCCGCCCGCATCCTGAAGCAGTGATCGGAGCGGCCCTTCACGGAGCACTGGCTGAGCCTGTCGTGCTCATCGACTGAACGATCGCCTGGGGGATCCGTGCACTTCGGGAAGTGCCGTCCATGCGAGCCCATCGAACCGAAAAGGACACCTCAACTCTCCATACCATGTTGCGTCGCACCCTCCTTCAGCTGCTCCTGATCCTTCCCATCGTACTCAGTGCGCAGAAGCCGTTCCCGGTGGTGTGGGAAGGCAAGTTCAGCTTCGATCCCAGGTGGAACGAATACACCGATGACCTCGGTCTTGTTCTCGGCGGTGACATGGAACAGCTCGAAATGCTGGACGGCACCACCGGCAAGGTCCTGTGGAACTACAACTTCAAGGCGAAGCACGGTGTGAAGAAGTGCGACGACTGGAATCCCCGGGAAGAAACGGGGACCATCGAGGTGGTGATCGGCAAGGGCGATGATGCGCCCAAGGAGGTCGTACACCTCGACTATCGCACGGGCCAGGTGGTGGCCGCTTCGGAGCTGCCCGGCCGGAAGAAAGAGAAGAACAAGCCTGCGCGCCGGGCCATACGCTCGCGCACGGTGAACCAGGGGAGCTGCTTCGACGCGGCCACGGGCACCAACGTGGAGGTGAGCTACGAGAGCAAGAGGATCATGAGCGCCATGGGCGGCACCGAACTCGACCTCACTGTGCAAGCCAGCGGAGGGAGCAAATGGAGCACCAACTTCAAGGCGCGGGTGGTGCGCCACCTCACCAACGACTACCTGCCCGCCGAGGAAGGTGATGTGATCCTGAACGTGACCAGCGGGCACGGCAAAGTGTTCGTGGTGTACGAAGGCATCACCTGCCTTGACCTTGCAACGGGCAAGGTCCTGTGGAACACCACCTTCGATAATTCACAGACCAGCGTCGGCCTGAAGGTGACCCAGGAGATAGGCCGCAGTGCCATGCCGCTGATCGCTGCCGACGGTGTGTACATCTGCGATCTCAGCAAGAACGAACGTGCCATCAAGAAGCTCGATCTCAACGCCGGCAACGTGATCTGGAAGGCGGAGGGGTTGAAGAAGGATGACATTGTTTCCGAACTCCTCATCGATGGGAACAATTTGATCGTTCGGTTCGGCGGAGTGATCCGTGTGGAGAAGTACATCCCGGGCGTGGAAGGCCGCCCCGATGTGTACAAGGTGGAACACGTCTTCGAGGGCAGCACGTCCATCAGGGCCTACGCCACAGCCACCGGTGCGGCCGTTTGGAACACCGAAGCCATGGAGTTGTCCGACAATTTCAAGAAGAGCGAATGCAACATCGTGAGCGGCAACGGCCGGATCATGGCCTGCGGCGAGGCCAAGTTGTATCTCTTCGATGCGGCCACCGGCGCACTGACGAAACAGGTGGATTACAACGCGAAGGCGATCGGCAAGGCGAAGGCCCTGTACGCGTTCGACGATGCGTTCCTGGTGGAAGGAGAAGAAGGCATCGCGCGCTTCGATCGCGATCTCGGCCAGCAGTACGCCACCAATACCGGCAAGTGCCTGTTCACCGAAATGCGCGGAGATGCCTTCATCGTATGGAACGGCAAGGACCACGACGATCGTAACCAGTTCGTGCGCTTCGATCCCGCCACCGGCGCCATCCTGGGCAGCATGAAGGACTGCTACCGCCCGCGCTTCGACCTCACCGGTGATCGGTTCCTCAAGCTCGACGGCGAGAAGGTGACGCTGTATCGTACGAACTGAGCGACTCCAACCCGACCGATCGTGGTTCCGTGGACGCGCGCCATGCGCAAAGGGGATCGGAGGTTGGCGATGCGCGGCTCCATGATCCCAATAGTGTGGTCCGGTAGCTGCTGCGAGAAGACATGAACTCCGGTACACACGTGACCATCACGGCATACCACGTTCTACCTTATTACATGTAGAAAAGCTTGTCGCGCGTTTGGCCGCGTTCCTGTTGAGTAGTTCTTTCTCCATCAGAATTGCACGTCGATCATTTCAGCGTCGGCGCCCAGTTCAAGCAAGGCGTTCTTCACGGCCAGCACGAATCCTTCCGGGCCGCAGGTATAGAAGGGTTGCCGGAAGTCGTTGATATGCCTGCGCAGGAAGTCCGCATTCACAGCGCCATGAAGGAAGCCTGGGGCATCCTCGTGGCTTAGCACCCCGCGAAAGTCGCGGCCCAACATCGTAGTGAACTCATCCACCAGGAAGGCATCGACCTTTGTCCTATTGAAGTGGAAGAGTGTATTGCCCGCCAGCTTCTTCTCCACCTGCAGTTGCCGCAGCACCGCGATGAAGGGCGTGACGCCCGTGCCGCCCGCGATGAACACGCCCGGACCCTTCAGGGCTACCGTATCGAAGGGATCGCTGATGAGCACCGCATCGCCCGTCTTCAGCGCCGCCACCTGCTCGGTGATGCCGTGATGCTCCTGATAGCACTTGACGGTGAGCTCCAGGTGCGGGTCGGTGGCGAGGCCGGTGAAGGTGAAAGCGGAGACCCTCTCCTCCAGCCCGGGTCGCGGCAGCTTGAAGTCGATGGCCTGACCGGCGATGAAGTTGTAACCGGCCGGGCGTTCCAACGTGAGACGCACCACGTTGTGGTTGAGCGCCTCGGTCTTGATGATGTGAACGGCGTGGTCCATCCAACTGGATCGGTCAGAGCATTCCCAGTACGACCCTCATCCGCGAGCCATCTGCATGGCCCCCTGCGTGATCCCGCTCAGTCGCGCGAGGACATAGGCGCCCACGGCCATCACCAGGTCGCGCACGGCCACATCCAGGTGATGCCCGCTGAACAGCAGCACCAGCGCGATGAGCGCGAGCCAACCGGCGACCACGTACGCCCCGATCTGCGGGCGCACCAGCACCAGGATCCCCGCGACGATCTCGATCACGCCCACCACCATCATGAAAGTGGCAGGGGCGAAGGGTAACATGCCGGCCAGGCCGGTGGGCACGTAGTCGATCCAGTTGGTGAGCAGGTTGAGGAACTTGTCGGCGCCAGCGGCGATGGGTACGATCCCGTAGCCGTAGCGGAGCAGGGATTGCAGGCGCTGGACCTCGAGTTGTGCGGTGCTGTTCATGGTGCGTTCGTTGTTGCGTGGGCATTGGATGATGCTCCCTCGCCCGGCGTTACACCGCGCCGCGGTTTTACATGCGTCGTAACTTTTCACCGCGCCGGGCATCCAATGCATGACCGACCGTAACGAAGCGCCGCCCATGTATGCCATCAAGCTCGCCTCCGAAGGACCCGCCCAGTTGACCGACCAGCAGGTGGTGGCCCGTGTGCTGCACGGGGAGAAAGGGTTGTACGAGATCCTGATGCGCCGGTACAACCAGCGCCTGTACCGCACCGTGCGCGGCTACCTCACCGACGTTGACGACGTGCAGGACGTGATGCAGGACACCTACGTGAAGGCCTATGAGAAGCTGTATCAGTACCGGCACGAGGCCGCCTTCAGCACCTGGCTGATCCGCATCGGCATCAACGAAGCGCTGCAACGGCTCAAGCGCCTCCGTTCCGCGAGGAAATATTTCGACACCGATGTACGCACCGAGAGCCTCCTCCAAATGCCCGACACCCCCATGACCGGTCCCGAGGAACGAACCATCCAACAGGAGGAACGCGCGATGCTGGAACGCGCCATCGCGCGGCTGCCGGAAACCTACCGCGTGGTGTACCTGCTGCGCGAGGTGGAAGGGCTCGACGTGGCCGAGGTGGCCGCGGCACTCACCATCAGTGAGAGCAACGTGAAAGTGCGCGCGCACCGGGCGAAGGCGCTATTGAAGGACGCGCTGCTCGCCATGCAGCCACAACGCGACGCATACATCTTCGGCAACGCGCATTGCGATGCCATGGTGGCTGCCGTGATGGCCCGGATCTGAGGCCAGGCACGTTGCCTCCGGCTACATTCGTCGCATGACCAACGGAGAGACCATCGCAGCCGAGCTGCAACGTTACCAGGCTGCCACGCGCACCTTGCTGGAGCGCATCCCGGAGGACAAGCTCGCGTGGAAGCCCCACGAGAAGTCCATGGGCCTCGGCCGCCTCGGCATGCACGTAGCGGAGATCCCGCATTGGATCGTGAAGTCGTTCGAGCTGCCCGAGTTCGACTTCGTGGCCGCAGGCTATGCGCCCTACACACCCACGGAGCATGCCGAGATCCTCGCCCGCCTCGACGAGATCTGGCCCAAGGCGCAGGAATACTTGGCCAGAGCCACGGACGAACAACTGGCCGAGACCTGGACCATGCGGCGCGGCGAGCATGTGATCTGGTCCATGCCGCGCGGTGTGCTGGCCCGCCACCACATCAACCACCTGATACATCACCGCGGCCAGCTCAGCGTGTACCTGCGGCTGCTGGACGTTCCCATTCCCGAGCTCTTCGGCCCCACGGCCGATACGCGGCGCTGACCCGCGACAGCCGGGGATGCGCACACTGCGAGCCCGTGGCCCAATGGGTCCTTCACGGCTTCCGCTTCCGGCGATCCGCCTTGGGGGTCTCGCTGGAACGCAACGCCTTCCTGGCGCTCAGCGGCGAAACCACTTTCCTCCCGGTGCGCGCGTCCAGTTCCAGGCGAGCCACCTTGGCCACGGTGCCACCTTGCCGCGCGACTTCCTTGTTGTCGTCGAAGGTCTCGGGATCGGTGGCTTGTGAGATGTCCTTCGTCGATGCCTCCGCCAGCATGTTCAGGATCAGCTCCGTGTTGGTCATGTTGTCGCGCAGGTTCTCCTTCTTCAAGCCCTTCAACACCTTGTACTCCTTTGTGGTGTTCCCGCTCCACGCTTTGGTGATGATGTCCGTGAGCGTCGCGAAGTGCATGCCTTCTTTCATGCCGCGCCTTTTCCACTCGTCGGTGAGTTCCTTGCGGATCTCGATGCTCTTCAACCGTTGATTTATCCAATTCTCCGAGTAGCCCAGGCCTAGGTATTGCTCCAACGCGCGATCGATGGTCAGCTCCGGGTCCTGCATCTCATCGAGCCGCTCCGATGCCACTTGTGCCAACCAGATCTTGAAGGGTTCGGCCTTGGGTGAAGGGATGGACTGGATCAGGCGGAAGAGCTGTTCGGTATCGGCTACATCCGTGAGCCGGAGCTTGCCATCCTCAGCGGGTAATTTCAACTGTCCGATTTTTTCGGACAGTTGACTCCCCTCGCGCAGAAGCTTGGTCTTCAGGTCGTTCCAATACTTCCTTGGGCGCTCGTTGCCGGTGAGCGCGGCGATCACGTCGATGATGGAGAAATACCATTTATCCTGCTCACCATCCCACACGGTGCGCACCTGCTTCTCCTCGAAGATCTTGACGGCGTTCTTGTCGGTCATGGTACGGGCAATGTAGCGCAGGGCGTGTAATGTTACCGAGCCAACTCCCGGTCCGCAGCCCGGTTGTACGCACCGACCTTGCCGTTCCCGCGATACCTTTCCGAAGCCTCCTGTCGACCGGTCGCAGCAACCAGTTCCATACCGCCATGACACGCCGCACCTCCCTCACGCCGCTGTTCCTGTTCTGCTTCATCGTGTTCGCCCACCTCACCAACGCGCAAAGCGGCATGGCCCTGAGCCTCGATGGCGTGGATGATCGTATGGAAGTGGCCGACCACGCGGCCCTCGACATCGATCCCGGCGAGAGCTTCACGGTGACCTTGTGGGTGAAGACCAGCCAGAGCACCGATGCCTATCGTATGGTGAGCAAACGCGTGACTGCGGGAGGTGCGGGCTATGAGCTCACCACCCAGGCGGGTGCCGGTGCCCTCGGCATGAACCTCCGCAGCACGTCGAACAGCAATGCGAATCCGCCGTACGGCACCACATCCATCACCGATGGTGGCTGGCATCATGTGGCCATGGTGGTGGATGCGATCAACGGCACCGCCAGCATCCTTGTGGACGGCACACAGGAGAACACGATCACCTCCGCGGCCATCGGCACCGAGGATTTCAGCAACAGTGTGCCCTTGATCCTGGGCACCTCCATCGCGCAGACGGTCTTCATGAACGCCCAGCTCGACGATGTGCGCATCTGGCAAAACCCGCTGAGCGAGGCGGAGATCATGGCCGACATGACCGCAGTAGTGACTGGCACCGAACCCGGACTGATCGCGGCTTGGGATTTCGAGAACGTGGCCGGCACCACCGTGAACGAGATCACCGGTGTGCATCCCGGCACCCTGTACGGCGGTGCCACCACCGTGCCGATCGCCGCGACCATGATCTACACCGGCAGCACACTGCTCTCCACCAGCACCCCGGTGGGCAGGGGCGAACCCGGCGAACGCGTGATCGGCGTGCGCATCATCACCTCCGGCAGCGATGCACCGCTCAGCCTCTCGGAGATCGCCTTCAACCTGAACGGCACCACCGACCTGGCCGACCTTCAGGACCTGAAGATCTACGCGACGGGGGCCAACCCGCGCCTCGACACGACCACCGCGGTCTTCGCCACAGCCACCGTGCAGGCGGGCACCATCGTGGCCACGGGTGCGCATACGCTGATCGAAGGCAACAATCATTTTTGGATCGCCTGCGATGTGTCCGGCACGGCGCTCGAAGGACATGTGATCAAGGGCGAACTCGTCTCGATCACCGTGAGCGGCCAGAACCATACGCCTGATGTGGTATCGAGCACGGACGAACGCCTGATCCTCCTGGAGTACAAGACGCTCTTCTCCGGGGGCGACTATGGTTCGGCCAACTACCGCATCCCCGCCGTGGTGCGCGCGGCCGATGGCTCGCTGGTGGTGGCCGCCGATGCACGCATCAACGGCCCCGGTGATCTGCCGGGCGACATCGATGTGGTGGTGCGCCGCAGCACCGACAACGGAGAGACCTGGTCGCCTGCGCTCACCATCGCGGACTTCGGTACCAGTGGTGCGAGCGATCCGGCCCTGGTGCTGGACCGCAACAGCGGCGATCTGCTCTGCATGTTCGCCTCGCATACCGGGTTGTTCGCTTCCACGCACGCCGTCCCCATCCGGTTCCAAGTGTGCCGCAGCCAGGACAACGGAGTTACCTGGAGCGCGCCGGTGGAGCACACCAGCGAGATCTACGCACCCACCTGGTACGCGGCCTGGCTGGCCTCCGGCAACGCGCACCAGCTGCGCAGCGGCCGCATCGTGGGCGCCATCGGGGTGCGGCAGACCTCCGGCAGCGCGATCAGCAACTTCATGATCTACAGCGACGATGGCGGCACCACCTGGAACTACAAACCGACCATGGCATCCAGCGTGGGCGACGAGGCCAAGCTCGTGGAGCTCGACAACGGCGACCTGATGATGAACATCCGCAACCAAACCCCGAACCTGCGGCGCATCGTGCGCTCCTCCGATGGTGGTGATTCCTGGGGATCACCGTCGTTCCAGGCCGAGCTCATCGATCCCTTCGTGAACGGCGAGATCCTGCGCTACACCTCCACGCTCGATGGCTACGATACCAGCCGCCTGCTCTTCTCCATCCCCGCGCATCCCACCACGCGCCAGAACCTCACCATCTTCCTCAGCTACGATGAAGGCGATACCTGGCCCGTAAGCAAGACCCTGCATCCCGGGCTCTCGGCATACTCCAGCCTGGCCATTCTCGACGACGGCACCATCGGCTGCTTCTACGAGAACGGCGAGTACGAAGCGTACCAGCTCAGCTTCGCGCGCTTCAGCCTCGATTGGCTCACCAACGGCGCCGATACCTGGACGCCGGCCAACGCGATCGGCGAACATGCGGACGCATCCTTCAGCGCTCAGCTCTTGCAGGATCCCGGCGCCGACCAGGCCACGCTGATCGTGCGCACCACGGAAGCTGGCCGTTTGTCGGGTGTGCTGTACGACGCTCTGGGTCACCAACTCGACACCCTCTTCAGCGGCCGCTATGCACCGGGCACGCACCAACTACCGATCGATCTGCGTGGCAAAGCCGCCGGGAACTACCTGGTGAAGGTGACGCAGGGGGAAAGGAAGGTGACGGTGAAGATGGTGGTGGGGAGGTAACGCTGCTGGACCGGACGAATGATACTGCGGGTGGAGTATGGACGATACCACGGGATCGAAATGAGGCTGAGAACGGCCACTCCCGGTCGATACGAAGGAATACATACATGCGAGCCCATTCTCTGCCAAATGGACATGGGTCACACATAGCAAACGAAGGTCCCTCGTTCCGCTAACTTGGTACCTCCCATCGCACATGCGTCACCTGGCACTTCTGTTGATCGCCTGCCTGATCATCCTGGTCGGCTGCAGCACGCTGGTCCATGAAGTAGAGGAACCGGTCCGTACGGATGCGATCGACTGGGATAGCGTGCACAGTACAGCGCCCGCCAGGGTGATCGCAGGTCCCACGGACTCGGTGAAGAGACACGTTGAGGAGTGAGGGTTCTCAGCGCACACGGTCGCTTTTTCGCACCTTCTCACCCACCCTGCGTGTTTGAGGCGTTTCATATCCTTACGACAGGGCGGAGCTCGACTTGTTCTTCCGCATCCTCCGCTTCTACCGTTACTACCGATCGGGCCAGCAGTACCGTCATGGCTGCAGTTGCGCAACGCAGCAAACGCCGCAGGATAGTGCAAGATCCAGCGCCGATCAACACCCGGAACCCCGGTGGTTGCGCGTGGGCCACCATAGCCCTCGCTACCTTGCGGACCCATGGTCCTGTTGCGCTGTGTTGCCTGCGTGTTCATCCTGGTGTTCCTCTCGGTGCGCGCGACCGGCCAGGACGCTTCACTCCTGCCCAGCCTGCATTTGGAACTCGCTGCGGCCAAGGACGACACACTGCGCGCCGACGCCCTTGCACGCATCTGCTTCAACCTGATCCGCAGCGATCCAGACAGCGCACGCCTGGTGGGCGATCAGGCCCTGGCGCTGGCCAAGCGGATCAAGCGACCACGCGCGCTGGGCGATGCGCACAACAACCTCGGATGGCTCGCAGCGGAGCAAGGCCAGTTCGATCGCGCCGATTCGCTGCTAGGCATCGCGCTCGGGATCTTCCAAAAGCTCGGTGTGCCGCAGTACACCAGCGTTGTGTTGAGCAACCTGGGCTGGCTGGCCGAGAAGCGTGGCGACAGTGTGGGCAGTTTGAAACGATTCCAAGAGGCGCTTGCCTTGAGCGAGCAGGCCGGGGACACGGCCAGCGCTTCCATCCTGCTCTATTCGTTGGGCATTGCCTACCGCAAGATCAAGGACTATGCGCAGAGCGCTGAGCATTTGCGGCGATCCATGGCCCTGGAACAAACCCTTGGCCGCGCAGGCAAGGAGGCCAATTGCGCGGTGGGCCTGGCCAATACGCTGAAGGAGCAAGGTGATACGACCGCGGCACGATCGGCCTACGAGCAGGCCATCGCTGCCTATCGAAGGATCCAGGACCACCATGGCTGGGGCATCGCGGAAGAAAATCTCGGCGACCTGGTATTGGCCGACGGACCGCGTGCAGCCCTGGTCCACTTCCGCTCGGCGCTGGCTCACTACGACACGATCCACAGCGCCATCGACAAGGCGTACGTGCTGCAGCGCATCGGATCGGCCCACGTTGCCTTGGGCGATCTGAAGAAGGGCGAAGCCAGCCTGCGCGAAGGACTCGCCTTGAGCAGCGGCGCGGGCGATCCGCAACTGGTGCTCGACTACGAGATGGGCCTTGCGAAGCTCTACGCCAAGATGGGTGACGGGGACGCCGCCATCGCGCACTTCGAACGCCACCTCTTCCTGAAGGACAGCCTGCAAGGCGCCGATACGCAACGCGAACTCGCCCGTCTCCGCACCGAATTCGAGACCGAACGCAAGGAGAAGGACAATGCGCTGCTGCGCGCAGAGAACGGCGTACAGGCCGCGCGGATCCGCAGCGGACAGGTGAAGCTCTACGCCAGCATTGCCGTGGCCCTGCTCGTGCTGATGGCGGCGCTGCTACTGCTGCGCAACTTCCTACAGAAGCGCAAGCACGCCAACACGCTCGAAACCCTGAACAAGCAACTGGAGAACAGCAACGCCGAGATCACCGAGATCAACGGCCTGCTGGAAATGAAGCTGCTGCGCAGCCAGATGAACCCGCACTTCATCTACAACTGCCTCAACAGCGCTGCACGCATGACCCAAGCCGGCCAGAGCGTGGAAGCGCTCGCCTACTTGCAAGGGTTCGCACGCTTGCTGCGCATGGTGCTGGACCACAGCGTGGACGACCGCGTGGCGTTGGCCGATGAGATCGACTTCCTGCGGCAATACCTCAAGCTGGAGGCGCACCGGCTTGAAGGACTGCGCTTCGCAGTGGAAGCGGACCGCGAGCTGCTCGACGATGAGGTGGAACTGCCTGCGCTGCTCGTTCAGCCCTTCGTGGAAAATGCCGTGTGGCATGGCCTGGCTGTGAAGGAAGGCGACAAGGCGATCAGTGTGCGCTTCATCGCCAACGGCGATGGTTTCCGTTGCGTGATCGAGGACAATGGCGTGGGCCGCGGCCAAAGCCCTGCTGTTCTCGTGAAGGAGCCCGGCCACCGCTCCCTCGGGATGCAGCTCACCAGCGAGCGGTTGCGCCTACTGGCCCGTCGCATGAGCGAAGGTGGTCATTTCCAGGTGGAGGACCTGAAGGATACTGAAGGCCATGCGGCAGGAACGCGGGTGACACTGCTTCTTCACTGAAGAACGGATATGCCCAGCATGTCCGAACTTAGGGGCATGATCCGGGTATTGTTGGTGGATGATGATGTGGCCAACAGGGACTACCTGCGGGAGATCCTGGTGGCGCATCCGGAAGTGGAGGTCGTGGGCGAAGCCGAGAACATCGCACAGGCTGCGGAGTGCATTGGTGCAATGAAGCCCGACCTGCTGTTCCTCGATGTGGAGATGCCCGGTGGCAGCGGTTTCGACCTGCTGCAGCAACTGGGCACCTGGCCCTTCGAGGTGATCTTCTGCACCGGATTCCAACGCTACGCCATCCAGGCCATCCGCTTCAGCGCGCTCGATTACCTGCTGAAACCCGTGCAGCCGGATGAATTGAAACTCGCACTCGACCGCTTCAAGCAACGCCACCCCGAACAGGACCGGTCCGCGCTGCAACAGCAATTCCTGGATAACATCGCTCAACCCGACGAGAAGGCGATGAAGCTCACCCTCACGCACGGCGACCGCACCTACTTCGTCACGCCTTCGGAACTCTCCCATTGCACGGCCGATGACAACTATACCGAGCTGCATACGGGTGATGGCAGGTGCTTCGTGAGCGCACGAACCTTGAAGGACTATGAGGACATGCTCGCACCGCTCGGCTTCCTGCGCGTACATCGCAGTGCGCTGGTGAACAAAGCGCAGATCACGCACCTGGATGATGGACATGTGGTGCTGAAGAACAAGCAGCGCGTGGAGATCAGTCGGCGGAAGAAAGAGGAGGTGATGAAGGCACTGGCGGGGTAAGGCGCGGATTGCCCCGGAGGCATGGGCATCGGGGCACGGTGAAGCACCCTGCGCGGCGCACGTTCGCAGCCTGTGACTTTTCGGACCATGCTTCCAAGAGCCTGTTTCGGGAGCCGTGCAAACTCGTTCCCAGGTCTCTTTTCTATCCAGGCATCGCCCGTAAATGGGCCCGTAGGCACTACTGGTCCGTTGACCGGGACAGGCCAATCGCGATACTCCTCGTGTATTGCCTGACCAAGACCTAGCATCAGGATACTTCGTCCAGGAGGATCCGAACAGGCGCAAACGACAGATCCCAGGGGCATCCAGTGCGTTATCCGTTCCCGGATATGCCGGGAATTGCGGTATGGTGCAACGCGTTCCAGGGTCTGGGTCCCAATAGAACCGCCCCTGGTCCTTTTGCGCTGCTGGTGGAGGAAGGGGGTGCGCATCCTTCCAAAATGTGCGCGGAAGCGGTGAACTGAACCGCTCCCTCAACACCGCGACCGCTCACTCGGACTTTCTACCCGGCGGGCGGTCGAGGTATTTGCTTCGAACCATCGACGAAACGCCATGAACACATCCACTCCTGACCACATGGACCGCGGGAAGATCACCGAACGCCTCTACTACCTGGGGATCTGGTTCTGCCTATGCACCGCTCTGTTACTGCTCGTCTTGTTGGCCACGGCTTACCGGGCCAATGCCCAATGGAGCACCGACCCCGCCAGCCCGCTGGTGATCTGCAATGCCGCGAACGCACAAGGGGACCTGCACACGCTCCCCGACGGAAATGGTGGTTGGTTCGCGTTCTGGACCGATAAGCGCGCGGATGGCATCCACGCGGAACTGTACGGGCAGCATCTGGACGAAGCGGGCCATGCATTGTGGACGGCCAATGGTCTGCTCATCGAGAGTGAACCGGATTCGACCATCGCCGGAGTAGCACCTTTGCTGATGCCCGATGGCACTCTGCTCGTGGCGTACATCTATCAACCCACCGGCGGCTGGGGCGGGGTGATCAAGGTCCTTCACTTGGATTCGAACGCATTGCCTTTGTGGCCCGCGCCACTGGAGATCGCGCGCGGCGGATCCGGACCGCTCGGCAACATCTCTGGATTCGTTGGCTTGAGAATGATGCTCAGCGGGAATGCGGCTTACGTAGCTTGGTCGTACACCCCGCAGGGCGGCAATAGCCGTTTTGCTTATGAACTCGTCGCCCTGGACGGAAGCGTTCAGTTCGGCAGCCCGGGCCATGCGGTACCGAACACGGAAAACTCATCCCAGCTGAGCATCCACGATGACCTCGCCGGTGGGATCATCTTCGTCGCGAAGGTCGGTATCAACTCACCGCTGATGGCCATACGCATGGACGCCGATGGCGACCCCGCTTGGTCCGCGGATCTCCAGGTGAGCACGAATACTTCGGGGTTGGATTACACCTACGCTTTCGAGACCGCCCAAACCACCATGGCCATCGGCAACGGGGAGCTGATCTCCGTCTTCATGTCCGGAGGCGACCTGCCGATGGCGCGTTACGATACCTCTGGAACATTCACATGGACACCCACGCCATTCTTCGCATGCAATGAAAGCCATGGCCAGAGAGAGCCAAGGCTGGTCATGAACAATGGTTACCTATTCATGGCATGGGGCGACAACCGCCCACCTGCGGGCAACGAGGACTTGTATGTGCAGAAATTCGACATGAACGGCACGCCTCTTTGGGCAGCCGATGGCGTGGCCGCCATCCAGACATCCACCTACATCCCGAGACCTGATCTGGTGGTGAGCGACAGCGGTGGGGTGATCGCCACCTTCGAAGGCAACACCCTTGGCTTTGCGGCCATGCGCATGCGCAGCGATGGTACGATGGCATGGGCGGCTCCGGCGCAATTCTGTACATCCGCGTTCAATCCCTTCTATGAACGGCGGGATGTTTTACCCGATGGCGAAGGTGGCGTAGTAGCATTCTGGGAGAGCTTCGTGGGTGATTTGCATGGTGCGCGGATCTACAGGAATGGCGTGTTGGGCAGTGCTGTGGGCGTGGAGGAACGCGATGCGTTCGCAACGGTGCGCACCTACCCGAATCCGGCCAGCGACCACATCACCTTCGAGCTGCCGGTGAACGAAGCGGTGCTCGGCATCGAGGTGCTCGCGGTCACAGGGAACAGCGTCGGTACCTTCGGCCGGAACGCCACCATCGACATCAGCGCATTGCCCAGCGGCGCGTATACCGCACGCATCCGCACCCACGCAGCGATCCATACGGCTCGCTTCGTCAAACAATGAAGATCATGCGCCACCGACTCTCCATCGCGATCGCCCTCGTCCTGCTTTTCGGCTGCAAGAAGGAGGACGACAACGCCCCGCCCTCCGGAGGTGGTGGTGGCACGGATACCACAGGCACCGGTGGCAGCGGCCTGGTGGCCAGCATGAACCCCATGAAACCATACCCCGATGATGAGATCACATTCACAGGTGGTCCGTTCAACACCATTGTCGCGCAGAACTCGGTGGTCTCGTTGAGTGAGGACTTCGACATCCTCAGCGTGAGCAGCACGCAACTGGTCGCGAAGCCGCCGACGGGCTGGTCGCCGACCACGGGCAGCTACAGTACCATCTATATCCAGAGCGGTACTGCGGCCGATACGCTGTACCCGGTGTATTGGAAGCGTCCGTTGAACATCATCACCATGGAAGACGATCTGGATGATTGGATCTTCGGCGCACCGGCACGTCCCGGCGATTCAATCGTGGTTTACGGTAGCGGCTTCACGCCCAATGGCATGAGCGCCAGCATCAATGGCGTGCCGATGCCGGGGCCGTTCTTCGTGGATTCGGCGCACTACGGGCGCGTGCATTTCCGAGTGCCGGTGAGCATGGGCACCGGTTCCGACGAGAGCGTGAACATCCCCGCGCTGCTCTCCGTGACCAACGCCGATGGGAGGAATGACACGGTGAGCATCGGCTGGGGTCCCACACCGGACATGGAGATCTTCGGCCTTGAACTGCTTGGCGGTGGAAGCACCTTCGACCTGGGCGACATGATCGGCGGAGGGCAGGTGCTCAACTTCCGCGCGTATGGGAAGTACCTGCATCCCGGCACCGGGTGGACGCTTACGGGACCATCGCCTGCCGCTGGCACCTACGGCGGGGCATCGTACCCCAACGAGAGTTTCATCATGATCAACCCGGTGAGCATGCAGGAAGGCAGCTATGTGTTTTCGCTCGATGGCACCTTCTACTCGTACTCCTTCTCGTTCACGGATTGATGCGTCACGTCGTTGTATTCCTCTTCGTTATCCGGCTTGTTGCGGCGCACACGCAGCCCATCGATCTGCAGGCGGGCTTGCCATCCTTTGGAGCGCACCGCATGGCACACCACTACCTCCCGGACTGGCAAGGTGCGCACCTGCCAGTGGTCGGTACACATTGGTCTTGGGCACTCGACTCGGTGAACTGGGTCTTCCAAGGTGAGGCTGCCGACACGGTGTGGCACCATGACGCGAGTACATCCCCATGGAAATGGGGAAACTTCAGCGTGTACGAGCACTACTACCTCACGCACCAGCTTCCCATCGACCTGCGCGGCAAAGCCGCCGGGAACTACCTGGTGGAAGTCACCCAGGGGGAAAGACGGTGACGGTGAAGATGGTGGTGGGGAAGTGAGTCGCGGTAAGAGCAGGACCATGCTGCGGACGGAGTATCGTTGATCCCGGGCGAGAACGATGTGACCGAATGCTGCCTCTCTCGGTAGATGTGAGGGATCTCATGAACTCGTTCTCGTCATCCACAGCATGACCATGGATCGCACTTCGGAACCAACGGACTGTGCATGGGCAACCCGGTGCATGCCAGCGACCTTGCGACACGGGTCACTCTTGTTGCTCACCTGCCTGGCAACCTTGGTTGGCTGCGCCACACCCAGCAAAGAAGAGAAGGAGCCGGCCCGCACCGATGTGATCGATCGGGACAGCGTACACAGCGCGGCGCCCGCACGGGTGATCGCAGGCCCCACGGACTCGGTGAAGCGGCACATGGGGGAGTGAGGCGCATCAGCGCTTACAATCCATTCTTCACACCATCTCACCCTCCTTGCCCCTTCACTTCCTCACCACCCTCACGTCTTCACTTTCTCACCCTGGTTCATCGGCGATCGGAACCAACACTGCACCTCACCAGAAATACGCATAAAGCGCGGCCAGGATGGCCATCAGCACCGCGCTGCCGATCAGGAACGGACGGGAGACCTTGAACATGGCCGCGTCCACCTCCAGGCCATGCGGCACAATGCCCTTGCGCGTTTCGCGGATGCTGATGAAGGCCATGCCGAGCACGCAGAGCGCGAAGACGATGCCGATGCGGTCGATGAAGGGGATCTCGAAAACACCCGCTGTGTTCGGCACCGCAAAGCCGATGGGATGCAGGAAGGAGAGGTCCATGATCGTTGGTAGTACCTTCAGCAATACGGACATCAGGAAGCCACCGACGATGGCGAACAGGGCCGCGTTGGCGGTGGTGCGTTTCCACAAAAAGCCCAGCAGGAACATAGCGAACACGCCCGGGCTCACGAAGCCGGTGTACTCCTGGATGTACTGGAAGCCGCCCTTTTTGTCGATGCCGAGGTAGGGAGCGATGGCGATGGCCAGGACCACCGAGAGCACGATGGTGAGCTTGCCCACCTGCACGAGCTGCTTTTCCGAAGCGTCCTTGCGGAAGTACTGCTTGTACACGTCCAAGGTGAAGATGGTGGCTATGCTGTTGGCCTTGCCCGCGAGCGAGGCCACGATGGCCGCCGTGAGCGCCGCGAAGGAGAGGCCCTTCAGGCCGGCTGGCAGCAGGTTGAGCAAGGTGGGATAGGCCTTGTCCGGGTTGAGTTCTCCGCCCTGCATCATCTCCTGGTGGAACAGGCCCTGCTGGTGCAGCACAAAGGCGGCAATGCCGGGCAGCACCACGATCAGGGGCAACAGCAGCTTGAGGAAACCCGCGAAGAGCAGGCCGTTGCGCGCGGTATTCAGGTCGGCGCCCAATGCGCGCTGCGTGATGTACTGGTTGCAGCCGAAGTATTGCAGGTTCACCACCAGCATGCCCCCGATCAGAACGGACAGGCCCGGCAGGTCCATGTAATATGGATCTTCCTTTCGGAAGATCATGTGCAGATGGTCAGCCGCATGCTCCTGGATCAAGGCGAAACCCTGGCCCACGCCCACGGTGCCGAAGGCATCGGACACCAGTTGCAAGGCCAGCCACGTGGTGACCAGTCCGCCGAGCACGAGGAAGAACACCTGCACCACGTCCGTGTAGCCGATCACCTTCATTCCGCCCAGCGTGATCAGCACGGCGAAGAGCGCCAGGAATACCATGGCCGGAAGGAGGCCGATACCTGATACGCTGTTCAACGCCAGCGCACCCAGGTAGAGGATGCTGGTGAGGTTGACCACGACATAGAGCAGCAGCCAGAACACCGACATGATCAGGGCCACCCGTCCGTTGTAGCGCCGTTGCAGGAACTGGGGCATGGTGTAGATCTTGTTCCGGATGTAGATCGGCAAGAAGAACACCGCCACGATCAGCAGGCTCAAGCCGCCCATCCATTCGTAGGTGGCGATGGCCAACCCCATGGTGAAGCCGCTGCCGCTCATGCCGATGAACTGCTCGGCGCTGATGTTGCTGGCGATGAGCGAGGCGCCGATGGCCCACCAGGTAAGCGAATCCTCCGCCAGGAAATAGTCCTTGCTGTCCGCATTGCGCCGGCCTTTCCTGCGATACACCCAGAACCCGTAGACCGCCACCACGATGAAGTACAGCACGAACACCAAGTGGTCCAGGCCGGAAAGCTTTCCCATGTTCAACCGCGTTGTTTGTAATGGACCGGGGGCATGTTCCGCAATCTCTCCGCAGCCGCTTCGGGGGTGAGGTCGCGCTGGACCTCCCCCAGCATCTCGTAGCCCACCATGAATTTCTTCACCGTGGCCGACCGCAGCAGCGGCGGCAGGAACTGCTTGTGGAAATGCCATTCGGGATGTGGCCTTCCATCGGTGGGCGCCTGGTGCATGCCCGCCGAATACGGGAAGGAGGTGTCGAATAGATTGTCGTAGCGGATGGTGAGTTCCTTGAGGATGGAAGCGAACATTGAACATTCCTCCTTCGTGAAGCCGAGGATGTCCGGCACTGCGCGCTTGCTCACCACCATGGTCTCGAACGGCCACACGGCCCAGAAGGGCACCAGGGCAACGAAGCCCTCGTTCTCCAGCACGATGCGCTCCCCTGCCGCCATTTCCGCTTCCACGTAGGCTTCCAGCAGGGTGCGCCCATTCTTGTCGTAATACTTCCGCAGGTTGGCCTGCTTGCGCGCGACACGGCTGGGCACCGCATGCTGCGCCCAGATCTGCCCGTGCGGATGTGGGTTGCTGCAGCCCATCACGATGCCCTTGTTCTCGAAGATCTGCACGTGGTTGATCCGCTCCAAAGCGCCCAATTCCGCGAACTCCCGTTGCCAGGCGTGCACCAGTTCCGTGATCGCCGGCACTTCCATCTGCGGCAAGGTGCGGCCGTGGTGGTCCGAGTAACAGATCACGCGGTTGATGCCGGGTTCGGGCCGCCAGCGGAAGAATCCGTCCGAGCCTTCCTCTTCGCCGGGAGGCCCTTCGAGGAAGGCCGGGAAATCGTTGTTGAAGACATGCACGCCGGTGTAGGCCGGATTGCGGACACCGATGGCGCGTTCATTACCCGGACAGAGGTAGCAGCCGGAATCGTGGGCGGGCAAATCCTCGCTGGCGGTGGTTTCCTGCTGGCCCTGCCACGGCCGCGTGTTGCGCTGGGGCGATACCAGCACCCACTCATCCATCAGCGGGTCGTAGCGCCGGTGCGATCCTTGTACCATGCCTTTACCAGCCATCATGCCCTTGTGTATTCGTGTACACCCCGCACGATCCGCACCGGGTATACGTCCATGGTGATGCCGAACCGTTCGCGATACGCGGCGGTCACGGCTTCCGTCACGCGGTGCACCACGTCCTTCTCGATCAGGTTGATGGTGCAGCCGCCGAAGCCGCCACCCATCATGCGGGCGCCGGCCACGCCTGGTTGTTCCATCGTTCGCGCCACCATGAGGTCCAGCTCCGCGCATCTTACCGCGTATTCCTCCGAAAGCCCTTGGTGCGTGCGGTGAAGCAAGGCGCCCAAGCGGGCCATGTCACCGGCCGCCAGTGCCTGTGCTGCTTCCTCCACGCGCTGCATTTCCCCCACCACGAAGGCAGCCCGCCGATGACCGATGGGGCCCAGCTTGTCATGCAGGCCATCCACCATGGCGGGTGTGCATTGCCGGAAGGAAGTCACCTCCGGGAACTCCGAGCGGATGATCCGCAGAGCCTCCTCCACTTCGCGGCGACGGTCGTTGTAGCCCGAGGCGAGGTGCGCGTGTTTCACATGGCTGTTGAACAGCACCAAGGCATGCCCGCCCAGATCGGCTTCCACGGGTGCGTGCGTCAGCTTGTCGCAATCGAGCTTCATCACCGTGCCCGGCATACCGAACACCGAGGCATATTGGTCCATGATGCCGCAGCGCACGCCAGCAAAGGCATGTTCGGCTTGCTGCGCGATGAGCGCGATGTCCGTGCCCGACAGGCCCAGGTTGAACTGGCGGTCCAGCGCGAAGGCGAAGCCGCAGCACAAGGCCGCCGAAGAGGAGAGGCCCGCGCCCATGGGAATGGTGCTGGAGAACGCCGCCCGGAAGCCCTGGACTTCGTGCCCGCGCTCCCGCAGTGCGTGCTGCACGCCCAGCAAGTAGGTGGACCAATGCCCCGGCACCGGTTGCCAGGGACCGGTGGCGGATGTCTCCACGCTTTCGTCCGGGTCGATCGCCGTGATCCGGCAACGATCTCCAGCTACGCCCGGCCCCATGGCGAAGCAGACGTACTTGTCCACGGCGGCTGGCATTACCAGGCCATCGTTGTAGTCCACATGCTCGCCGATGAGGTTGATCCTGCCGGGCGCGAGGATCAATCGCTGCGGCTCCGCACCAAAGGACCGCACGAACCCCTGTGCGGTGCGTTCAACCAACTCGTTCTTCATCGATCGCTCTTCGGTCGTCATGGACGTGGGCCGGACCAAGGCAAAGTAAGGCTGGCGGTATGGAACACGATGCACGTTCAGCCTTTGCGGCCTTCTCGCAGGAAGCGGAACACGATCGAGCTCCGGTAGGTTTCGCCCGGGCGAAGGATGCCACTGCGGAACGCGCTGTGGTTGGGCGCGTCGGGGAAGTTCTGCGCCTCGAAGCAGATGCCGCTCGTGGCGTGGTACTCCGCGCCGCCCTTGCCAAGGAGGGGGTTACAGTGCGCCCCGCCGACGAAGACATGGATGCTGGGTTGGTCGGTCTCCACCTCCATGGACCAACCGGTGCGGCTGCTGTCCAAGCGGGCTGCGGGCTTGTCACCGCGAAGCACGAAGGAGGTGTCGATCGTGGATGGGCACGGTCGTGCCTGCCGGAAGTCCAGCGGGTCATTGGCGACCGGCAGCAAGCGACCCGTGGGTACCAACTCCGCATCGGTTTCCAGCGTCTTGTCCGCGTTCACCACCATGCGTTGCCTGGTCACATCACCTTGATGGCCGTCCAGGTTGAAATAGCTGTGCTGTGTGAGGTTCACCAACACGCTCTCGTCCGGCACCGCCTCCATCACCACGCGCAACGCATTGTCGTTGCCCAATGCATACTGCACCGTTACACGCGTGTTGCCGTTGTTCGCTACCGTCGACAGTCGAAACACAGTGTCACTGGCTTCGTCCACGTCCCAATCCACGTTGCTCAGATTTCTGCTCCCGCCATGGATGTGGTGCCTGCCGCCGAGGTTCTTTTCCAGTTGCACCACTTGTCCACCATCGCGGTAGGCACCATCGCGCAACCGGCCGGCATGCAGGCCCACCACCGCGCCCAGGAAGGGCGGCGAGGGCAGGCTGAAGGAACGCTCATAGTCGTCGCGTGTCTGGAAACCCAGGACCACATCAACCATGCTTCCGGCCTCCAGGGGCAGCAGCAATGAGGTCAGCGTGGCGCCGTACCGACTGAAGACCGCTTCAAGACCGTTGGAGTTGCGGAGGATGTGGAGTTCCATTCAATGGTCGGCTGGGGCGCTGAAAATTTCCGTGAGCGGTGAAGACGGCAAAGGTGGCGAGAGAGGTATGAATGGAGTGAATGGTGAGAACCGATGGGATGAGTGCGGCCGCCGTTCGACCGCATAGATTGCCTTCGATCTACGTACGGGTACCCGTATCATACCAGCAGCGTTCGAACTTCGCCCCGCGCTCCCGCTTCTCTTCGTCGCGCTCGCCCTTCCGGCCCACGCCCAACGCGACACCATCCCGCTCAACTCGGCCTAGCGACCTGGAATTGCTGCTCCTGGAACGAGGTCAAGGGAGGTTATGGACCAACCAGCGTGATCCTCCCCGCCTCGTCCACCAATACGTGTCGGTCGTTTACATCGATCGCGAGTGCGATCCCATTGTAAAAGGGCTCCAGGTAATTGAAGCGATGAGCGTAGATCGGTTGACCGGTGGGATCGATGTGGCACCAGCCATCCTTGTCAAGCACAACTGCGAAGCCTTTGTGGAAGACATGCACGAAACGGAAGGAGGATGCATACGGTCTGCTACCATCCTTGCGGATATGGAAGGCTTCGTGAGCATGGAGCACACAGATCATGCCGTCCCGGGCATCTCCGGCATACTGCCAACGCTCCGTGTAGAGTGCCCGGCCTGATGGGTCGATATGGTGATAGCCGACAGGGGACCTTACCACACAGCAGTCCTCTTGAAAGTTTCCACACCATGGGTATCGCTCCGGATAACAAGCATTGCCGTTGAGGTCGATATGAAGCCAGCCATCCGGACACAACACCGTAGCTCGGTTACAGTAGAACCCATAGGCCTTTTGAAAGCGCATGGAATATAGCGGGTCCCCAGCAGCATCAATGTGATACCAGCCGGACGCATCCTTCACTGGGGCCACACCAGGCGCATGGAAGGACAGCACGGCCGCGTAGCGATCATGCCATAGTGGCTTCCCATCGAGCAGGAAGTGTGATCCATCTGGCGATGGCTTGATATCACGCCAGTTCATGGGCGAAGCGCTTTGCTGTGGGTTCGAATACCGATATCATTTGGCACAAGGATCCGGGTCCTGAGGATATCCGGGTTGTTCAAGACCCACCACGGATCGCCTCCTGTCCATATCGTCAGCCGGATGTTCACCATCGCCGAACATCATGCGGCACGCATCGATGGAAATGAACTCGAAGGCCATGTGTCGTTGAAGCCATCGTTCGGCCAACAGGCTTTTGCCGGAGGCGAGATTGCCGAAGAGCAGAAGCTTCAACATGGCTTCCGCATGTTGCATTTGCGACAGAGTGGCCTGGTTCGATAGTCTCTGACCAATTCTTGGTAAGCACCATCGGACACTACCTCCGAAAGGGTCTTTTCATTCACATTGCCGAAGTTCCCGAGCCCACGACGCAGGTCGTCGGGTGCGCAGCATGGGGAGATCTCACCCACGGCGGAGATCCAGAGCTCCTTGCCGAGGAAGGGACAAACGTGGTCATCGGGAACCACATGCCCGTTCTGTGGTACCAAAGGCGTGATGTTCTCCAGCAGGACCGGCTTTCCATCGGGCCGGGGATGAGCAACCGCTGTCGCACGGGCCAGTTCCACGATATGGTTCCAACGTCCTATGGCCTCTGACGAGTTTTTGAAGCTCAGGTGTTCGATCTCCTTGAAATGTGCCCACAGATGATGACCCTTCACACGATCCACACCCAGGTCGGCGGCAAGACGGATGATATCCGGGAGCTCGTGCATATTGTTCTGCATGAAGGTGAGCTGGAAGGTCACACGGCAGTAGTGCCCGCTCGCGGCGAAATGCGCATCCCGAGATCGGATGAAGCGTTGAACATGGTCAATGGCCCGTTCGAGATTCAAGCCCTTCATCACCGTTTCCGCGGTAGCCTTGGTGGCACCGTTCCATGAGATCTTCACATCCGATGCGACCGGTACGATACGTGCAGCCCAATCCTCCACTGTTCGTCTTGGGAAAGTGCCGTTGGTCGTCAGGTTCACCTTCATGCCGAGCTCGGCTGCGAGCGCGAGCAGTTCATCGAATTGGCGGTACAGGAGGGGCTCGCCCATGGTGGATGGAATGACTTCGCGAACGCCCATTGCGGCGGCTTCCTCCATCACCTTGCGGACCATCCCGAAAGGCATTCGCCGACGCTTGATACCGGTACGGTCATACAGGCGCTCCATGAAATCGCTGTGCTCGCTGTGCTCCTCGCACATTGTGCAGTGCAGGTTGCAATCCTCGGGATTGGTGTCGAGGGTGATCCGCCAGAATGCGCTCATTTGGTTCGCTTCAGTTGGGTATAGATGTCCTCGAGGGTTTTGCAATGCTCCTCTATGCTTGGTACTGTGCCATCAGCTGAATGGAGATATCCGCGACGACCAAGGCGATCCATGCTGTCCGGGTGCTGGATGGCCCAGCGCATCCAATGGCCCAGGCTATCTGAAGATCGGTGTTCGAACAGGAGCCCGTTCACCTGGTGGGCCACCAACTCCGCCATGCCACCGGCGTCGGCCGTGATCACCGGGATATGGCATGCTTGTGCTTCATGGATCACCAAGGGTGAGTTCTCCATCCAGATCGAAGGCACCACGATGCAATCCACCTGCGAGAAGACCGAGTTCGCCAGGTTTTGGTTGACATAGGACCCATGGAAGTGTATGCCGTTCCGGCCTTCGGCCATGCTCATCAACGCCCGGGTGCACTGCTCGTCCTTGGCACCCCAGACGTGCAACTCGGCCACCTTCTCCACGCCATCGAAGGCTTCGACCAGGAGGTTCACCCCTTTGGCGGGGATATGTGTGCCGATGTACCCAAAGCGGTACTTGTTGGCCGGGGTCCGCTCCAACGAAGGGGTCAGGTAGTGCAAGGGGAAGCCATAGTCGAGGTATTGGACCTTGTCCGCTGCGATGCCGAGATCGCGGATGAACCTGTCCCGTAGGTACAGGGAGGGGGCGATGAAGCGATCGACCCGCTCACATATTCTCCGGGTCTCGATCATGCGGCGATGTATCCATGCGGTCCAATGGGCGATCTCCCGCTCCTGGTCATCCACGGTGCCGGACATCAAGGCTGCATAGCAGGATAGCGCGCACTTTCGGTCATCCTGTCCGTCGCATAGGGCATGCACCATCCCTCCTCCGAAGTTGCGTTGGAGGAACTGCCCGCGTGGGCACATCAACCAGAAGTCGTGCAGGGTGAACACGATCGGTATGCCTGCCTCCTTGAGCACATCCACAATGCCCGTGGACAAGTGATTCAGGTGTCCGATGTGGGCGACATCAGGCCTGAAACCGTGTAACACTTCGGCGAATCGTTCATCCAACTCCCGATGGCGATAACCGTCCTTGCCACGGGGCATGTTGACCAGGATGCGCTCCGGACCAACTCCATCCTGAACACGACGAAAGGTGAAGTCCGCAGCAAAAGGATCCTCCTCGCGGGTGAAGACCAGCACCTCATGGCGCTTCGCCAGCTCGTTGCAGATGCTCTGGCTGTACACCTCGGACCCTGCGCTGTACAAGGGCGGGTATCCGTGTATGATCTTGAGGATGCGCATGCGGATCACAAGGCCGTTCGTCCAAAGATCCGCATCCGACCTGTTCCCTTCTGTCACGGCGTCATTTCTGGCGCCTCCTGGCCACGAGCACGATCGATAGGACCGTGATGCACACATGTTGAGCGCTTGCGGTTGGTGGTATTCAATGAAATGCCCTGGTTGCTTTGGAGCATGACTTGAACATCATAGGAAGGATCGGCTTGAACCAGATGGCAATATCACCTCCACCGTACAAGAGCCGGTAACCAAGGAATTCGAGCTTGGGCATTCAGGTCGCTCATCCGAGTCGCAGTTTCCGCGCATGACCACGGCTTCGGTCTGACGATGCATCGGGGCCATGTGGTCACGTGATCGTGTTGACGTGGACCGTGTCTGGATCAAGTTCGATGTGCTATGATAGGGTTCGCCATTCTCCACCGACCTTCGTCTTCGTCTCCCCCTCCGCTGCCCCCATGCCCCGCCTCCTTCTCCTCTCGCTCCCGCTGCTCTTCCTCGCCCTCCCCGCCCACGCTCAACGCGACACCATCGCGCTCAACTCCGATTGGCGATTCGCCATCGGTAGTGACGCACCGGAGAAAGAGCCGTGGAAGGGCAGGCCGATGCCCCATGCCCGCACGGTGCAGGTGCCGCATACCTGGAATGTGGAAGAGGCGCAACAGCACCACTACGGCTGGGCGTGGTACCAGCGCAGCGTGATCGTTCCGGCGGAGTGGAAGGACAGGTATGTGATGCTCGAGTTCGGTGCGGTGAACCACAGCGCCATCGTGTACATCAATGGGAAGAAGGTTGGCGAACACCTGGGCGACGGCTTCAACAAGTTCTCCATCGCGTTGAACGGCAAGGTGCGCTATGGCAAAGAGAACCTGCTCACCGTGCTGGTGAACAACGCCTACTCGGGCGACAAGCTGCCGCACGGCTCCTCCTTCGACTGGCCCAACGACGGCGGCATCATCCGTCCGGTGCGCTTGATCGTGAGCGGCAGCCCGCACGTGCAACAATTGAAGGCCACACCCACGCTCCATCTTGCGGACAGCACCGGCCAACTGCGCCTGCAAGCGGTCTTCGACCGTGCACACGATATCGGCTTGGGTGTGCGTATCACGGAAGAGAACCAGCCCACGGCGAAGGTGGTGCTGGAGCAAGAGCTTGTACCCAAATGGCAGGGTGCCACAGCCACCGTGGATCTGGACCTCGGCAGGGTGCAGCCCTGGCATTTCGATCATCCCAATTTGTACCGGGTGGAAGTCACGGTGCGGAACGGCACGGATACCGTGGACGCGGTAACGACCAATGTGGGCTTCCGTACGCTGGAAGTGCGTGATGGGCAACTGCAACTGAACGGCGAAGCGGTGAAGCTGATGGGCGTGGAGTGGACCGCGGGCTCCAACCCCGACCACGGCTTTGCCGAACCGGACAGCCTGATCCGCGCCATGGGCCTCTTGATGAAGGAGGTGAACTGCATCTTCAGCCGCCAGCACTTCCAGCAGGGCGATGTGTTCTTCGACTTCTGCGATCGACACGGGATCCTGGTGCAGCAGGAGCTGCCGCTGTGGGGTCCGGAGACGCCCGCCAACGACACCGCCCAGGGCATCGCCATGCGGCAACTGGAGGCCATGATCGCGAACCTGGGATCGCACCCGAGCATCTTCGCCTGGGGCGTGGGCAATGAGCTGCGCGCACGCGACCCGCGCATGTCGCGGATGATCAAGGCGCTGCTCGATCGCACCCGCGAACTGGATCCCTCGCGCTACGCCACCTACGTGAGCAATTCGCTCACCGAAGCTTACGCCGGTGAGCCCGGCTTCGTGCCCGATGCCGCCGCCCATGGCGATCTGCTGATGATGAACGAATACGGCGGCTCGTGGTGGGAGCTGCCCTCGGGCGCGGTGGGCCTGCACCTGGACAGCATCCACGCCACCTATCCCACACTGCCCTTCTTCATCTCGGAGTTCGGTCTGTGCGAACCCAACTTCGCCGGTGGCGATGCACGACGCATCCACGACCTCATCTATCACCACGCGCTGTACGAGGGCAAACCCTACATCCAGGGCGCGATCTACTTCGACCTCACCGATTACCGCACGCACTATCCCGGCACACCCGAGCCCGGCCGCTTCCGGCGTCGCGTCCATGGCGTGTACGACATGTACGGCAAGCCCAAGCCCTCGATGGAAGTGCTGCGCGACCTGTCCTCACCGATCGAGATCCACTCCCTGCGCGGCGGTGCACCCGGCAAGCGGAACGTGCTGCTCTTCGGCAACATCGGCCTGCCGCAGCACATCGCCAGCGGCTACGTGCTCTACCTGAGCGACAGTAGCGGCGAATGGCGCAACACCCGCGCCTACCCGCTGCCCGACATCCGCCCCGGCGAGCGCGTGGTGGTGGAGGTGGATGACTTGTATCAGGGCAAGGGCGTGGTCACCATCGTGCGGCCAACGGGCACGGTGGCGACAAGGAAGGGTTTCTGATCGGGCGCCGTGAATGATCGACGGGTACGGTACTCTGCATGCGCTCAGTACGCACCACGCCACCTTGCGGATCACGTACCATGCGTTGTCCAACGGGTCGGCCAGCACTCTAACCGTGTGGTCGATCAAGGCAGTTGCTCCAGTCGGGTTGCCGTGGGCACCGTTCCACCGACGGTCTGCAGGACAGGATCGCGGTCGTTCTGCACACCGGTGTATTTCACCGTGCCGTTCAGGTTCACATCCTCGGGATAGTATCCGTTCACGGTCGCGGTAGCCACTGTACCCCCGATGCGCACCAGGATGGGGTCGCGATCGTTGTTCGTCCCTGTATAGGTCACCTTGTTGTTCGGCCGAACGTTGCCGTTCCATTGCACACGAACATCGTTGATCGTTCGCATGGCCTCGGTTCCGAAGAGCGGTAGCCCAGGGTCGGTGAAGTCGATCACCCCCAGTCCGTTGGCGAGCGCGATCGGCTGAGCGGTCATGGCTCCGAGGTGATTGCGATGGCGCACAGCCACATGGTATTCGCCGGGTTCGGCGGTGATGCGCGGCACGGAACTGCCATTCAGACCCACCACATCGCCGCCGCGCTGAAGCAGGCAGCTCATGGTGGAGACCACGATCGATGGATCCACGGGATCGCGCAATTCCACGAGCACCCAATCCACAATGGCCAGGAGGCCTGTGGCTTGCAGGACGGGCGGAGTGATCGTTTCACCTCCGCCCTCGCCAGCGTGCGTGAAGCCCGCAGCAGTGAAGGGCTCGGTGAGCGGGATGATCCCCTGCACCCTCAAGCTGTCGTGCATGACCCCACTCCCGGATACATAGGGTCCTTCCAGGAAGGTCTTCAACGGCACGCTCACACGCGGTAAGGAACAGCTGCTGCCGCTGAGGTTGAGGCGTACGCTCAGATCATCAAAGTAACTGTCGTTGTCGGTTCCTACGTCGCGCGTACCCATGAGGATCGCACGGACCGTGCGCGTGCCCACGGGGATCGGTGCATCGAGCTGGATGTTCGTCCATGTGCCGGTGAAGCTGCCGATGGTGTCCGTGCCGCCGATCACGTTGTTGCCCGCATCGCGGAACTGCAGTGCCATCTCCGGTCGGTCGCCACCCTGCCAGTTGGCGAACCATCCACCGAAACGCGAGGTGGCTGATCCGGCATCGATCGCAGTGGCGTGGGCCGTAACGTCGATGTCCTGGTAGGCCACTGCATACGCGCTCTCCACGCAGAGCGCGCCAACCGCGAAGTATCTGGTGCCACCATGCGGTGACGTGCCGTTGCATTCCCCATCGGTGAGCGATTCGATCACGCCCGTCTCCTGCACCCAGTTCGCAATGCCGCCTTCGGCATCGTTGTTCACCAGCAGGTTCGGGCCCAGCCCGCTGTTGCCGGTGGTGAAGGTGACCGGCGTGCTCCATGCGCTCCAGCCGAGGCCCTTGTCGCGGTAACGCACTCGCCAACAGTACTGAGTATTGGGCTGCAAGCCGCCCACGGTCTCATCGGTGAGGTCGTCACCGGCCTGCGTGTCCTGCTCGTAGTAGAGGTTCTGATGCTGCTTCCAGCTATCCACCACCGGACTTGTCCAGTCGCCGCAGGTGGTGCTCACCTGCCAATGCGTGGACCCATGTCCTTCGCCGTCGGGATCGAAGAAGGCGTCCGCCTGAAGTACCAGGCAATCGGGATCCACCATGTCGCCGTTCACCGGGAAGAGGGCCTGCGGCTGGAAGGGCGCGTTGTTGTTCTTCTTGATGGTGACCAGGTCCTCCAGCGTGTTCGCATGCGGGTTCGCGGCATCGCCGATGCTGTAGCGCTTCACGGTGAACTGCGGATCGGCACCCGCCTGCGCCTGCACCAGCACCCATCCGTACTCATCCTGGCTGATGGTGTATTCGGGATAGTCGATCTGCGCGAACTCGCCCCAGTAGTCGATGTTGCCGCCGGCGGTGGCCACGTTCACCATCAGGTGCGTGTGGTCGCGGCTCTGGCCCCGCGAGTAAGCGTGTGTGTGACCGAAGAAATGTACGCTCGGCTTGCCGGTGGTGGTGCTGAAGTTCTCCAGCCGCGTGATGATGTCGCCGGTGTAATCGGTGTTTCCGTCGATCCAGAGCTCACTGTGGTGCGGGTGGTGCATCTGCGCGAACACGAAATCGATGTTCGGGTCCGAGGCCGCGGAGGCGAGCACACCATCGAGCCAATCCAACTGGGCCTGAATGCGGTACGGCGTGTTGCTGTCCATGCCGATGATCCGCACATTGCTGTGATCCTTGTACCACCAATGTTCCACGTAGCCCGGCGTGCCGTTCGCGGGCAGGGTGAAGTACTTGAAATAGGTGGCCGAGTTGTTCTCATGGTTCCCGATGGCGGGATACACCGGCACGTAGCTGAAGAGCGGGTTGGCGGGATCGAAGAAGGTGGTTTCCCATTGCGAATACACGGTGCCGTTCTCCACCAGATCGCCGGGGATGACCACCATGCTCATCTCCTCGCTCAGGTCGGCGCCCAGGCTGTCGTTCACCAGGTCGATCACGCCGTTGTGCACCACCTCCCAGAATTTGTTGGGCTGGCCCGCATCCTGCTGCATGTCGCTCATGGCGCAGATGTTCGTGGACGCTTCGGCCGTTGGCAGTGCCGGGGTGCGGAACCAGTAGGCGGTGGAGTGCGTGCTGCCCGTCTTTGCCCGGTAGTAGTAGCGCGTGGCCGGGGTGAGCCCCGTGAGCACGGTGGTGTGCACCTGTGAAGCCCCGTTACCCACCACGGCCGTACCACTCGCTGTGCTGCCCAGCGCGGGGGTGAGCCCGTATTCCACCGTGCTTTCGGTACCGGAGCTGCTCTCCCACATCACGGTCATGCTGGTCGGTGAAGCGTCCTGCAGATAGGGTTGAACGACGATGGTCTGCGCGGAGGTCACCAGACCCAAGACACAGCATATGAGGAGCAACGGAGTCTTCATGGCAAGCATGTCAGCAGCCAAAATAGGGGGTGTGGTCCAACCACGACCCGTTCAATGTCAGCTCCACGATGATCGGGGCGATGGTGCTGCAATGCCACTGCCCGACAACAAGACCAGCCACATTCCCTTCAAGGTGATCGTTCCAAGCGCAACATCGACGATGGCGAGTACGGACAAACTCGGTCGAAGAGCGCTCGCCGCGACGTATCGGGCCGCGCTCACCGTTCACTCCACCTCGCCCTCGTCCGGCTTCTTCAGCTCCGCGAACTTCGCGGCCATGGTGGGGTTCTTGCGCGTGAGCTTCTTGATCGTCACGTCCTGGGCCTTGTCGTTCGCCAGGCGCAGGTTGCGGTCCGTGCCCAGCAGCGCCTCCTTGGTCTTCTGCAGGTGGTCGATGGACTTGTCGATCTCCGCGATCGCGGTCTTGAATTTCTCAGAGGCGAGGCGGAAGTTGTTCCCAAAAGCGCTCTTGAACGACTCCAGCTGATCCTCGAAATTGGTGATGTCGATGTTCTGCGCCTTCACCAGGGCCAGCTCGTTCTTATACTGCAGTGCGTTCTGGGCGGCGTTGCGCAACAGCGTGATGATGGGGATGAAGAACTGCGGCCGCACCACGTACATCTTCGGGAAGCGGTGCGACACGTCCACGATGCCGCCGTTGTACAGCTCGTTCTCCGGTTCCAGCAGCGAGACCAGCACCGCGTACTCGCAGCCCTTCTCAGTGCGGTCCTTGTCCAGCTCCTTCAGGAAGTCCTCGTTCCGCTTCTTGGTGGCGGTTGCGTCGCTCTCGTTCTTCATCTCGAACATGATCGAGACGCTTTCGGTGCCCGCCTCGTCGGTATCGCGGAAGATGAAGTCGCCCTTGCTGCCGGTGCGTGCGTCGTTGTCCTTCTCGAAGTAGGCGCGCGGGAAGGCCGTGGCGCGGATCCGGTTGAACTCCACCTCGCAGTGCTGTTCCAGCGTTTCGCCCACCATCTTCGTGGAGAGCTTTGCCTTCATGTCCTTCAGGCGCTCGATGGTGTCGTCGCGGTCCTTGATCCGCGTTTCGTACTTGTCCTTGAGCGCCTTTTCCGCGAGCTCCTTCTCCAGCGCCGCGCGTTCCAGTCCGCTGCGCAGCTCGTTGCGCTCCTTCTCCACGGCGTTCACGGCTTCGGTCACCGCGAGCTTCTGCGCTACGGCCGCCTCGTTGAGCTTCGCCTTCAGCGCGTTGATCTCCGCATCCTTGCTCGCGGCGATCCGCTGCACCTCGTTCGTGCGCGCCTCCTCGGCCAGTTTCACGGCGGCGTCCCGGGCCTCCTTCATCCGCTGCACCTCGTTGGCCATCCCGTCGCGCTCCTTCTCCACCGCACCGAGCGCTTCCTTCAGCGCCAGTTGGCTGTTCGTTCCGGCGGCGTTCAATTCGGCCTTCAGGCGTTCGATCTCGGCATCCTTCCGGGAGGCCTCCTTCTCCAACTGGCCGCTCACCCGGGCCTCGGCGAGCTCGATGGCCGTCTTCTTCTCCTTCTCGGCGAGTTCCAACCGCTCGTGCAGCGTTTTCTCGAACTCGCGGTCGCGCACCTGCTTCAGGATGTCGGCATAGCCCGCCTCATCGACCTTGAAGGCTTTGTGGCAGTGCGGGCAGATGATCTCGTTCATGGGGATGTACCGGCCTTTCCGGTGGTGGGAATGATCGTTGTGGCGGTGCGGTCCGCCCTGGACCGGACCATGTGAACTTCAAAGGTCGGTCACTCACACAAGTCGCACCTCCACCTGTTCGGCGATCCGGTTGAAGCCCTTGTCGCGTGTCAACAAGGGTGCCTTCAAGTGCCGGGCCGTAGCGGCGATGATCGCGTCGGGCAGCTTCAGCTTGTGGTTCCGCTTGATCCACGCAGCGTCATCGCGTATCGCGCGGCCGATCTCTTCCGTGGCGTATTGTTCCAAGAGCGCCATGGCCAGTGGCAGGCCCGCCTCTGTGAGCTTCGGCCACGAGAGGAATTCGATGCAAGTGATGATGGATACCCGAACGTCACGTCCTTGCAATGCCACGGCTGCGGTCTTGTCGCCGCCCGCGAGGTCGATCAAGACCGAGGTGTCAACGACCACCCGCTCACCACTCATCGCGCATCCGACGTTGAATGGACAAGGAATTCCCGCTCAACTCCGGGAGAATGCCGCACCATCTCAGTGCATCGAATGCCCTGCTGGGCGGTTGTTCCGCCTTTGGGCGCGCTGAACGTGTGCTCTTCACACGGACCCGCTTGGCACCGGTCGTGCGCTTCTTGGGCGCAACGCGCACCCGCGCTGTTGATGCGTTCACCGGCTTGTTCTTCTTCCTGGCCATGGTGAAGCGAAGTTAACGCATCGCGCAAGTCAGAGCCTTCAAAGCGAGTGGTTCCCTGTGCGGGTGGGAGATGGCGATGGTCGTTCGCACGGTGTGCCCAGCACCCGCCCATGCTCACTCCTTCACCAGCCGGAGCGTATGGACCCGGTCACCTTCGAGGTGAAGCAGATGCACTCCGCAGGGCAATGGTCGTAGATCGATGGAGGGAGGTGCTGATGTGCTTGACAGTTCACCCAGGACCTCCGTGCGGCCCAGCAGGTCGGTGATGCGGAACGGATGACGACCAGCGGGCAGACCAGCCACTGCCACAGTCCCGGCGGAGGGATTCGGATACACAGCGATCGGCATGGCGGCAAGTTCATCCACGCCCAGCAGGATGTTGGTCACGCATGACGTATATCCCGGATGCTCCCACAGGAGGTCCTGCCAGTGGAAATAGCAGGTGGTGCGCGTGGAATCCGGGAAGCTGTAGTGGTAGCCCAGCGTGGCGGGCATGCGCGGCGCCATGGGCCCGTGAATGCTGCCCATGCCCTCGATCCACGTGTCCGTGAAGACATCCTCCAAGGTCTGCGGATATTCGCTGAAATGATAGCGGCGGTGCGGATGGTCCGCGATCATCACCGTATCGATGGACTCGACGGTCAGGTAAGGGCTCAGCGCACCGAAATCCGGGTACCGCACGGAATCGCCCACCTGCACGTCGAAGTTGTACAGCGTGTCGATGACGTTCAGCGTGTCCAGGAAAAGTACGAGCCCACCCACCTGCCGGATGCCGCCTTGGAAGGTGCTGTTCGGTGAGCCGTCCCACGTGTGTTGCGCATGGAGACGGTTCCACGTTTCCCCGGCGAAGTTCATGCTACCGCTGAAGAAGTATCGCGTTGTGCGCGTGGCGGCGAAGTCGGGGTTCTGGATGTTCCCTTCCGGATAGGTTCGGGCCACATACCAAATGCCCAAGGGGTCATCAAAGCGAATGGCGGCAGGAACCGGTTCCACCAGCGCGCACTGTGGGAACTGCGGGTTAAGCCAGAAGAGGGTGCCGTCCTCATAGCAGCGCAGTCCCGTGTATATTTCTCCGTCGCAGGGTGTCCAAACCCAGGTGAAGGGAGTACCGGATGGCCCCAGTCGTTCGGTCACTTCCGTGATCGGGCAATACATGATGCCCTGGCTGGAAGTCACGGCCACGGTCCAGGTGCGGAGCATCTCACCGTCCACCGGCACCGAGCCGGTATCGGCCACGGTCCAAAGGAGCGTATCGCCTGCAACCGGCGTGGACCATGAATCGCCGGGCGCTGCATCCCAACGGAAGAGCAGCGCGAAGTTGTTGTCCGTCTCATTCCAGTAGAAGAGCGAGTCGTTGCTTTCGAATTGGAAGCGCGGGGTGTTGTAACAGAACGACCAGCCACTGGTCATCTGCAGGTTCCTGCACGAGCGTCCTTCAATGATCGTATCGCCCACCACCTCGATCACGGCCACGGTGGAATCCGGGCTGCAACAGTGGACCTGCTTGTAGGTCCATACGGCCCCGACAGGCGCCCACGATTGTGCCGAGGCCAGCAATGGGATCAGAAGAAGCAAGGCAAGGATCTTCCGCATGTGTGATGCAATGTAGAAGTAAGACGCGACGGCGGGGCGGAGTGCTGCTTCTTCCCGTTCACCCCACCACCCCCTCCATCGCCTCCTTCGCCGCGTGTACGTTTTTCACATCCTGCACGCGCATCCGCAACGACCCAGCCTTCGCGTACACCTTGTAGTGGCAAGGTTGCGCCGACCGACCGCAACATGGTGTTGAAGTAGCGCTCTCCACGAAGCCTTGCTTTGGAGAATGTGCCTATGCTGCCAGGTTCTGAGCCGCCGGGATCCCTGCCAGCTCCTTTTGCTTGCCCTTCAACTCCTCCTCCAGATCGAAATCATCCTGCAGGCCCAACCAGAACTTGGCGGAGTTGCCAAAATACTTCGCAAGGCGCAGGGCGGTATCCGCCGTAACACGCCGATCGCCTTTGATGATCTGCGAAACGCGTGTTTGCGGGATGCCGATATCCTTCGCGAGGCGGTAGGCGCTGATGCCCATGGGAACGAGGAACTCGGCTTGGAGCACGGTGCCGGGGTGGATGTTCGGGAGCTTCTTCATGGGTGTTGGTTCAGTGGTAATCGACGATCTCGACCTCGTAGGCGTTGCCGCTTTGCCACTTGAAGATGATGCGCCACTGTCCGTTGATCCGAATGCTGTGGTAGTCCTTCAGCTTCCCCGCCAGCTTTTCCAATCGGTTCGCTGGCGGTATGCGCAGGTCGGCGATGTCCTGTGAGTTGTTGAGCATTCTGAGCTTCCTTCTGGCGGTCTCTTGGATCGTTGAGGGCAGCTTGCGCACGACCTCGCCGTTCCATATTCCCTCGGTCTCCTTCGACCCGAACGACCTGATCATGCGCCACAAATATACTATCGCGTAGCGTCAGTAGCAACAGGTCTGCCCACCACCCCCTCCATCGCCTCCTTCGCTGAATGCACATTCTTCACGTCCTGCACACTGATCCGCAAGGTCCCCGCTTTCTCGTACACCTTGAAGCGTCTCGGCTGCGCTTGCACGGCCCGCAGCACGGCGTTGAACGCATCGCTCTCAAAGAACCCATGCTTCTGGTCGGCGATGAAGGTGCCTATCGGAGAGGTGCGGGACCCGTTTCGGATACGCTGCGCTATACGATCAGATCGAGCGGCAGATCGGAGATGTCCCGTAGCCGTTTTCCTTGGATCATGGTGTGGATCGAATCTTCTGCATCGCTCATGCCAAGATCCCGGACGGTATCGAGCAACTCGTGCAAGGCGAAGTGGTACACATGGTCGATGTCGCCCGTACCCAAGGCAATGGATGAGATACGGCTCGGCGTGGGTTCGCCCGTGATCACCGTGATGTGTGGCAAGCGCCCTTTGCGATTTCGCACCAGGTTCAACCCTTCGGAACGTGCGTTCTGTGCCCGATCACTACGCAAAGTCCACTTGCAACTGATGCTGGCATGCAGGATCGGCATCTGGTTGTTCTTCGACCGCAATCCGGTGAACCGGGCTACATCGTCGTTCACGATGGGCCTAGCGGAATTGAGGCTCTCGTCCGGTTCGGGCTCCCGATAGATGACCACATCCGGCTTGATCAGATAGTCGCTGCCCAGAGCAGCCGCGAGTTCCGGCGTCTTCGAAGCCAGGTCAGCCAAGGCGTCGAGGTGGGAATACTGTTCGAAGCGTGCAATGCCCATCCGGCCCCCACCAACGCCTTTCGATACGGTCCAACGGCCCGGTCTGAGGTGGCCAAGTGCGGTGAACGTCGTCTTGATGAATTCCGTGCAAATACCCTCGAATTGATCGCCCGAGCTTTGGCCGGCCAAGCGTTCCAAGCCACGGTGTTCACCGATGCGCTCAATGATCCCTTTGGCGATCGCAATACTGGCGCGGTTGGCTTTATCCGCATTGGTGGGTACACCAGCGGCATCCACATTCAACACCGATCCAAGTAGTGCGGCATGGAACGACCCGCGTGCTTCGTTCAGAAGCGGTTCCTTCTTCGCCATCACGCCACCAATACGCTGCGGTGCGCCGCCAACTCGAACATCTGCATGATGCTTTGTCCTACGGCGTGCGCCACTGGTGGCGGGAACGCATTGCCTACTTGTCGATAGGCCGCCGTCTTGCGACCGGTGAAATGCCAATCATCCGGAAATCCTTGGATGCGGGCCACCATGCGCACGGTCAACTTCGGGACATCGGTGAAGTCCCTTTCGGGCGCGAATTCAGCGATGGTGCCACCGTTCACCCCTAACGCTGCCCAGGCCTTCCGCGCGCGCGAGGGTCCGAGGTCGGGACCACCGTGCTTCTTCGACCCGCCCACGATCGTAGGCGCGATCGCTTGGGCACCAGCGACCCACTGCTTCACCCCGCGCCATTTGTTCGCGGCCATCAGGTCGACAAGTGTATCACCAACGGTCGGGGTGGGGGCCTGCAGCTTCTCCGGCCAGGTGAAGTGGTCGGCATCGTCGGCACGAAGTGCGATGATCACCACCCGCGGTCGCAGTTGCGGCACACCGAAGTCCGAGGCCTGCAATAGCTTGATGTCCGTCTTGTAACCCAACTTGCGGAACTGGCCGAACAGCCGTTTGCGGTAGCTCTCGAAGTCGGCATCGAGGAAGCCACGGACATTTTCCAACATCACGGCACGCGGCCGGATCTCGTCGGTAAGTCGGAGCGCTTCGGGGAACAGGTCACGCTCATCCTTGGCGCCGAGTTGTTTGCCAGCCACCGAGAAAGGCGGGCAGGGCACCCCACCAGCCAACAGGTCCACACCATGGTAGGGTCGGCCATCGAAGCGTGTGACATCACCATGCAGTACGTTCCACTGCGGCCGGTTCGTGCGGAGTGTGGCACAACACGCATCGTCGATCTCCACCAAAGCCTCGTGCTCGAAGCCCGCCCGCTCCAAACCGAGTGATTGCCCGCCGGCGCCTGCACAGATCTCTACACTGGTCATAGTCTTGGCTTGACGTACTTTCTGTCAAATGAACAGGTGACAACATACCACCCTGAAGCGCTCCATCCAGTGGGTCATGGAGTAAGTTTTTCACAACAAGTGAGGAGGCGAAGATCCGTCACCTGGAACCACTTCCTCCTTTACCCCCACCACCCCCTCCATCGCCTCCTTCGCCGCGTGTACGTTCTTCACATCCTGCACGCTCACCCGCAATGTCCCGGCTTTCTCATACACCTTGAACCTGCGTGGTTGCGCCTGCACCGCGCGCAATACCGCGTGGAAAGTATCGCCCTCAAAGAACGGATGTTTCTGATCGGCGATGAAGGTGCCGATGAGCGTGCCCTTCTTGAGCACCATCTTCTCCAGGCCCATGCGTTGGCCCAGCCAGCGGAGCCTGATGCCTTCGAGCAGCTCGTTCACCAGCGGCGGGATGGGGCCGAAGCGGTCGGTTATCTCGGCGGTGAACTTCTGCAGCTCGGCTTCGTCCTTGATGTCGTCGAGGCGGCGGTAAAGCGCGAGGCGTTCGGCGGTCTCGCTCACGTAGCTGTTGGGGATCAGCATGGTGAGGTCGGTCTCGATGATGCAATCGTCGCTCTGGTCGCGGCGTGAACCGCGGGCGAGTGCATGGCTGCCCTCTTGTGCGTCCTCGAAGAGGTCCTTGAAGTGTTCGTTCTTCAGTTCGCGCACGGCCTCTTCGAGGATCTTGTGGTAGGTCTCGAAGCCGATGTCGTTGATGAAGCCGCTCTGCTCCGCGCCGAGCAGGTCGCCCGCGCCGCGGATGTCGAGGTCCTTCATGGCGATGTGGATGCCGCTGCCCAGGTCGCTGAACTGTTCGATGGCCTGCAGGCGCTTACGCGACAGGTCAGGCAGCAGATGCGGGCTCGGTGCCAGCAGGTAGCAATACGCTTTCTTGTTACTACGCCCCACACGCCCGCGCAATTGGTGCAGATCGCTGAGGCCGAAATTCTGCGCTTCGTTCACAACGATGGTGTTGGCGTTGGGGATGTCCAGGCCGTTCTCCACGATGGTGGTGCATACGAGCACGTCACTGTTGCCCTCGATGAAGTCGAGCATCACTTCTTCGAGCTTGTGGCCTTCGAGCTGACCGTGGCCCACGCCCACGCGCGCACCGGGCACCAGCTTGCGGATCATGTCGGCGATGAACTCGATGTTCTTCACCTTGTCGTGCAGGAAGTACACCTGGCCGCCGCGACTGAGCTCATACTCGATCGCACCACGGATGACCACTTCATCGTACGGCTGCAGCATGGTGCTCACCGGATAGCGGTTCGGCGGCGGAGTGCTGATGATGCTCAGGTCGCGCGCGCCCATGAGGCTGAACTGCAGCGTGCGCGGGATCGGTGTGGCGGTAAGGGTGAGCGTGTCCACGGTGGCGCGCAGGGTCTTCAACTTGTCCTTTACGTTCACGCCGAATTTCTGCTCCTCGTCGATGATCAGCAGGCCCAGATCCTTGTACACCACGTCCTTGCTCACCAGCCGGTGCGTGCCGATAATGATGTCGATCTTCCCTTCCTTCAGGTCTTTCAGGATCTGCGTTTGCTGGGCGCTGCTGCGGAAGCGGTTGATGTACTCCACCCGTACCGGCAGTCCTTTCATGCGCGCCGAGAAACTCTTCCAATGCTGCAAGGCGAGGATGGTGGTGGGCACGAGCACGGCGACCTGCTTGCTGTCGCACACCGCTTTGAAAGCCGCGCGTATCGCCACTTCCGTCTTGCCGAAGCCCACATCGCCGCAGACCAGGCGATCCATCGGCGTGGACTTTTCCATGTCACGCTTCACGTCCTGCGTGGCCTTGTTCTGGTCCGGTGTGTCCTCGTAGATGAAGCTGGCCTCCAGTTCGTGCTGCAGGTAGTTGTCAGGCTGGTACGCGAAGCCCGGCTTGCTCTTGCGTTGCGCGTAAAGCTTGATCAGATCGAAGGCCAGGGCTTTCACCTTCGCCTTGGTCTTCTCCTTCAGGTTCTTCCACGCGGGACTGCCGAGCTTGCTCACGGCGGGTGCGTTGCCGCCTTCCTCTCCACTGTACTTGCTCACGCGGTGCAGGCTGTGGATGCCCACGTAGAGGATGTCGTTGTCGCGGTAGATCAGGCGGATCGCCTCCTGCAAACTGCCCCCTGCATCGATCTTCTCCAATCCGCTGAACACACCCACGCCGTGGTCGATGTGCACCACCAGGTCGCCGGGTTTCAGTTGAGTGAGCTCCTTCAGCGTGAGGGCCTGCGCGTTCCTGCGAAAACCTTCCTTCAACCGGAAGCGGTGGTAGCGCTCGAAGATCTGGTGGTCGGTGTAGAGCGCCAGCTTCAGTTCGGGGTCGATGAAGCCTTCGTGCAGGTCGAGTACCAGTGGCGTGAAGGCCACCTCATGCTCCATGTCGTTGAAGATGGCATAGAGGCGTTCGCTCTGCTTGGCGCTGTTGCAGGCGATGAGGTTGGTGTAGCCCGCGTTCTGCTTATTGTGCAGATCGCCGCTGAGGACTTTGAATTCCTTGGCGAACGTCGGTTGTGGCCGCTGTTGGAAGTCGACGATCAGGGATGATTGCTGACTCGCTGATTCCTGATTCGCGCTTCGCAGGAAGATTTTGCGGAAGCCAAGGGTGCCCTTGATCAGGTCTGTGTCCGTGGCGAGCAGCTCTTCCGGCGTGGGATGCTTGTCCCTTTCGCTGAGCTTCTCGTAGGCTTCACCCAGCAGCTTCACCTGTTTCTTGGTCGCATCGCCGATGGCCTGCAGGTCGCGCAGCCAGAGCACCGCATCCTCCGGTAGTTGCGCGAAGAAGTTCTGCTGGCGCGCCGTGTCTTCATCCTGCAGATCGGGCACGATCACGGCCTCGGCCAGGAACTCCACGGTGAGCTGGTCCTGTGGATCGAAACGGCGTACGCTTTCCACGGTATCGCCAAACAGCTCGATGCGGTAGGGCTTATCGCTTCCGTAGCTGAACACGTCCACGATGCCACCGCGTATGCTGAACTGTCCCGGCTCGTACACGAACTCCACGCGCGAGAAACCTGTCTCGTGCAGCCATTCCTCCAGTGTGTCGATCGGCAGCTCCACATTGCGCTTGACGGTGAGCGTGTTCTTCGCCATCTCCTCCTTGCCCATGACGAGTGGGACGAGCGCTTCGGGGTAGGTGACGATGAAGAGAGGTGATAGTGGTAAGAATGGTGAAGGTGGAGATAGTGGTGCGGGTTGTGACGGCCGACCACCCGCTTTCTCACCACCTTCACCATTCTCACCGTTCTTACCCGCATTCGCCTTCATCAGCATTTCCAGCACCTCTGTTCGCGTTACACGCTCCCCATCATGGTGCCCTTCAGGGTCGTAGGGCGAGCGCGACGGCGCGGGGAAGAAGAACATGTCCTGCTCCCGGGCCTTCCTTCCTTTCCCACCCCTTTCATCTTTCTCACCCCTTTCACCTATCCCACCCCTTTCACCCTTCTCACCACTCTCACCCTTCTCACTTCTCCCCCCAGCATTCCTCAACGCCTCCAGATCATTCAGGAAGTACGCGGCCTCTTCACGGTCGGTGAGCACGAACACATGTACACCACCGCGCTGCTCGATCACCGCATTTGCGATGAGCGCCTGTGCGGAGCCGATGGTGCCGCTGATCTGCACACGTGCGGAACGGTCGTGCAAGCCGTCGGAGATCCGTGCGACACGCGCATCGGAGCGGTAGAGGGAAAGGAGGTCGGGGAGGGAAGTGATGGACATGGACGCTGAAAAGCCCGAAGCCCGGTGCCGCAGTTTGCGGGCATCGGGTTCGGGAACGGGTGCGAAGTTATGCGCTGTGGGAGCGGATCCCCCGTAAGGAACTAACGGACGAGAAACCGGCCGACAGGTCGATCGCTCTTCAGCAGCAGTTGTACGCTGTACGTGCCTCTGGAGAGGTTGACCCCAAGTGGTGTGAGCGAGCTGGTGATCCGGCCTTGTCCCACGTTCCTTCCTGCAGCATCATGCATAACGAACGGCGCGCCGATCATGGATGTTGAAGCGTTCAGTTGAGGTAGGCCCGTAGCGTCGTAGACGATGTCCAAGGATCGCGCAGCGTTCCCTTCGGCGATACCGATGCTCAGTGCCTTCTTCATCATCAGTCCCTGCACTCCCGCGATGAAGGCGGTGCCGTCCGGTTTGACGTAGCATGTGCGGAGGTCCGGCGTGACCGGGGCCCATTCATAGGTGAACGTGCCTCCATCGAGCGTCGTGTTCACCATACCATCGTCAGCCACGGCGATACCCACGTCCGCGCTCAGGTAGTGCGCATCCCATTGTGGACTACCGTTGATGTCGATCTCGGTCCAGCTTGCGCCGCTGTTCGTGGTCTTGTACACGTTGCCAAGGTTCAGCGCATACCCCACGGTACCGTTGTTCGGGAACTCGATGTCCTTCCACGCGAGGTCGACGCCACCGTTGAGAACATCCGTGAACGATATTCCGCCATCGTCCGTCAGCATGAAGTGACCCGACTGCCCCGAAACGATGCCGTTCTCCGTATCGAAGAAGTGGACGAAGAACGATTCGACGTTGCCGGTCGTCACTGTGGAGGTGAACGAAGATCCACCATCCGTGGTCTTGTACAACAGATCACCTTCACCGCAGATGTAGCCGGTTGTTGCATCCACGAAATGCAGGTCGCGATTGGTGGTGAGGATGCTGGTGACGGACAGGGTCCAGGTGTCCCCGCCATCGGTGGTGCGGATCACTTCGCCGTAGTCGCCCACCGCATAGCCGTTCGTTGCATCCAGGAATTGCACGGCCCACAAGTAGCCCGTGGCGGGGTTCTCCACTTCGGTCCAGTTGTCGCCGCCATTGGTGGTTTTGATCATCACGCCGTTAACGCCACAGGCGTAGCCCACGTTGTCATCCACGAACACCATGTCGAGGATGGTTGAGGTGATCCCGGTGTTGACCGTGGTCCATTGTGCGTTCGAAGACGATGCATGGAGCAAGGTGATCATGAGCAATGGAAGAGTCTTTCGAAGCATGTGGTCCGTGTGTTGGTCATGAGGACAATTTTATACCTGTGGCTCGCATGAAAGGCTACGGGGAACACCGTATTGTTATGCTGCAAAGCAACCTTTTCGATACCTGTAGGAGCGCTCAGCTTGCTGTGGCCGCCTGCGCCAGCTCATGCATCTTCAGCACCGTGTTCCGGTTGCGGGCGGTGTTCACCACGCCGATGCCCTTATCGAACTTCTCGGCCATCTTGCTGGTGCCGAACCCGTGCGGCGTGTGTAGGTAGCATAGGTGATAAGGGCCGATCGCCTGCTTCACCACCTTCAATTCCTCATCACCAACGGCCAGGGCTTGCAAGGCTTTCACGGCTTCCGGCTTGGGCATCGCCGATAACAGCACGGCATGCACATGCTTGCCCTCGGCCTTTTTTGGGAAGGGGTCCAGCTTCACCACCTCGGCCCATTCTGCGGCGGTGGGAATGAAGATGGGCCGTTCGTAGTTGAACTTCTTCTTGCATAGCTCGGCCACTCTGGCCAGGGTCTCCTCGCGCGAGAGCGTGCTGCGCACCAAGGCGTTGCCGCTGTTGATGTACGTGGTGGCTTGTTTGAACCCGGCCTTGGTGAGCGCCGCGCGCAGTTCCGCCACGGGCAGTTGCACGGGACCGCCCACGCCGCGGAAGAGGAGGAGATAGGTGGTCATGGTCGTTTTGGTGGTTTCAGGTGGACCGTGGCGCAACGGTGCCACTGATCGTTGTCAGTTACGGGTGGAGGTGTGGAGGTAATTTCGGAGTATGAGCACGGCAGAAACCTACATCGACATCTACACGAACCTCGGATTCTTGTTCTACAGTGTGGCGGCGGGCGACGGACAGGTACGTCAGGCCGAAGTAGAGGCATTGAAGAAGCTGGTGAAAGAGCGTTGGATGCCGTTGGAGAACAGCCGCGACGAGTTCGGAGTGGATGCGGCAGAGTACATCAGCATGGCCTTCGATCATGCCCACGAGAACCGGCTCGATAGGCAACAGGCCAAGGCGCGGTTCGAAGCGGCTTACCACGAGCACCAGGCCCGATTCGATCCTTCATTGAAACGCATGATCCTGGATACCGCTGCGGCCATCACCGATGCGTTCGGGCATACCAACAAGGCCGAGCTGGCGGCGTTGACGCAGCTTCAGGAGTTATTCAGGGCATGATGCCGACCGTTCAACCGCGGTAGGCGATCGCGCTGATCATCACATTCACCCCGCGTGGAAGAGCTTGCACCCCAATGGTCTCGCGCGCAGGCGGATCACCTTGGGTGAAGAAGGTCTGATACACGCGCGTCACTTCCGCGTAGTACTGCAAGTTGGTGATGTAGATGGTGCATTTCACCAGGTGTTCGTAATCCAGGTCTGCTCCTTTGAGGACCGCCCCCAGGTTCTCCATCACTTGCGTGGTCTCCATGGTGATGTTGTCCTTGCGTAGGGTCACGGTGTTGAACACCTGGCAGATCTGTCCGCTGATGAAGACGAAGCCACCGGCTTCCACGCCGGGAGTGAAGGGAGTGCCGGAAGAGTTGTCTTGACTGGCACGGATCGTACGCTTCATGGTTCGTGTGGCCGACACTGGTGCGCCGGTCTACGAAGTTGCATAGATCCCCGACAATGGCAAACGCCGACCTCGGAACGGAGGTCGGCGTTCGCGGGGGGGGCTTCCCAGGCTTATTGCTTCACAAAGCGCGCCATGCGAGGGGCGTTCGGGGCGGCCAGGTGAAGCACGTAGCTTCCAGGTTGCAGGGTCTCCGTGGGGAGGGTGGCGGCGCCGGTCTGTTCGAACCGGTCTTCCAGGACCGTGCGGCCTTGCATATCGATGATGCGCCATGGAGCTGCGGCGGTGGCCTCAACGGTCAAGCGGTCCATGCAGGGCACGGGGTGGATGCTGAGCGGCTCGGTGCCCAGTTCCACGATGCCGGTGGCGGGAGGCCCAACGGCGAGGAGCAGGCCATTCATGCTGAGGACCAACGGCACCAAGGGCGACGTGCGCCAGAGCACGACCTCATCGTCCTCGTTCACCAGCTTAACCACATTGGCGAAGGTGCCCACCGGGGTGATGGCGGTGCCATGGCCACCGTAGACCCAGCTCACTGTGCCGGAGCCCTCCGCGTCGGTCCAAGGGTCGGAGAAAGTTCCGTTCAAGGACAGCGGGAAGGACAACACCTGCATGGGGTCGCTATATACATCGGGTTCGTCGGGCACGTCGGTGGCCACCAACGACATGCCCGTTGCCGAAGTAGCGAAATAGCTGTAGTTGCTGCCCAATACCCCCATGTCCATATGCCAGGCGATATTGGCCGTGGGGTAGGTGGCGGCGTAGGGCGTTGCGGCGGCCGGCCCATGGGTGAAGGTGCCGATGTCCTGAAGTGTCACGGAGCTCAGATCCCACGTCTGGTTCGCCCCGTCGGTGGGGATCGACGCGGTGCCTGTGTCCGTGATGATGTACAACCGGTCGGTGAACGTGCCGATCGGGAACATGCTGTTGGTGAGCGTGACTTGTGCGTTGGTGGAAATGCCCAGGATCGTGAGAGCGAATGCGGAGAGTATACGCATGGTTCAAGAGTGTTAGGTGTTCAAATGTAGGGTTTCGCTGCCAGGGCCAGTCCACGGCCGCCAGCCACCGACACCGGGGTTGAGCATCGTCAGGCATCAGGCCCGTGTCGCCCTTGGGCCAGGCGGTGTTTCCGTAAGTTCTTCGGCGCTTTCGGTACGGATCATGATATGCGTCAGTTCGTGACGGTCGTCAGGGTCGGAGCTTTGGGGGCCGATCCACACAGATGCCCGATCCCACGCCACGCCCCCACACCTTCCATATCCCCGTGATGGGGCTGGGTTACACCATCGACACCCCCTTGAAGGTGGCGCATTTCGGTATTTCCTCGGTGGTCTCCATCATCGAGGACGAGCTGGTGGAGCGCATGCGCGAGCACCATTGCGGCCTGGCGGGTGAACCGTTCCTGCCCATCGCCAAGCAGGAATTGGATCATCGGGCACAGCGGATCACCGCCTACCTGGATCTGCTGCAACGGCTGGTGGACCGCAACATGGAACGCGTGCGACAAGCTCCGTTCCAGCCGGGCAGCGACAGCACGAGGTATTTCGAGTTGCTCCCCGATGCTTCACCCTTGAAACAGCGGTACATCGCCATGCTCGCCATGGCACCGGGGAAGGAGCGGGACGCCGTGGAGCAGGAACTCCGGCTGGCGATGGTACCCGGTGCCATCGATGTGAACATCATGGCGAAGATCGACCCCGTGAACTACGACAAGGCGGGCGATCCCTTGCCCGAGGAGTATTGCGATGCCATGAGCGCTTTCCGTGGATTCGCCAACAGCACGTTGCGCTCCGCGGTGGTGCTCAGTGCGGGGTACAACCCGCGGTTGTACAACTACATCACACGGTTCGCCGATCTCAGGCCCGATGCCCAGGGCGTGCTGCGCAAGCGGATCATCTTGAAGGTGAGCGATGTGCGCTCCTCGCTGGTCCAAGGCCGGTTGCTGGCGAAGAAGGGCTTGTGGGTATCGGAGTACCGCTTGGAGTCGGGCTTGAACTGTGGCGGACATGCCTTCGCCACCGAAGGGCTGTTGATGGGTCCCATCCTCGAGGACCTCAAGGCGCAGCGCGAGGCCATCGCCACGGAACTATTCACGTTGTGCCAACAGGCCCTTGTCGCGGCGGGCCATGCATCCTTCACGGAACCGCCGGTCATGCGCATCACCGCGCAGGGCGGTATCGGTACGGCCGCCGAGGATCGATTCCTACGGGAACACTATGCGCTCGATGGCACCGGTTGGGGCAGCCCCTTCCTCTTGGTGCCGGAGGCCACCAATGTGGATGCCGCCACCATGGAACAGCTGATCCATGCCCGGCCTTCGGACTTCTACCTGAGTTGGGCGTCGCCGTTGGGCGTGCCCTTCCACAACTTCAAACCCAGTACCTCGGAGCGGCAACGCCTTACGCGCATCGCCAAAGGAAGGCCCGGCAGTGCGTGCTATAAGAAGTACCTCAGCAACGATACCGAGTTCACCGAACGGCCCATCTGCACGGCCTCGCGTCAGTATCAGGACCTCAAGATCAAGCAGATCAAGGCCAGTGGGGTGGACATGGCGACCATGGAACAGCGTATCGCGGCGGTCACCGAGAAGGACTGCTTGTGCGAGGGCTTGGGCGCCTCGGCGTTGTTGAATGCCGGTATGGAACCTGCCCACAAGTTGAAGGCGGTGGCCATCTGCCCGGGGCCCAACATGGCGTATTTCAACAAGGTGGTCTCCTTACGTGCCATGGTGGACCACATCCATGGCCGCAGCGATCTGCTCGCTGGCGTGGACAGACCGCACATGTTCATGAAGGAGCTTGGGCTTTACGTGGACTACCTGAAGCGGGAGATGCAGCAAGCGGGTCAAGCCATGACCGCTCGGCAGCAGCGTTACTTCGCCGGGTTCCGGAAGAACCTCGAGGATGGCTTGCGGTACTACACCGAGCTGATCCCCACCATGCAAGCCAAAGCCGCTGCGAACGTGGAACGGTTCAGGGCCGATCTGGATGGCTTCGCCCGCGAGCTGCGAGGCTTGGATCAGCCGGTGGCCTTGGAGGCGTAGCCATAAGGCGATGAAGGTGTGGGATCGCTTGGGACCCGCACAGCGAAAGGTCAAGCTGACCATCGTCAGTATTCGGACCAGTACATCCGCTGAATTTCGCGCTGCCGTATAGCGCACGAACCGCGCATCGGGAACACAGATGGCAGAGAAGCGATCCTCCTGGGCCGAACCCTACAAGATCAAGATGGTGGAACCCCTCACCATGACCACCCACGCCGAGCGCGAACAGGCCATGGTGGAGGCGGGGTACAATACCTTCCTGCTGCCTTCCGAACGCGTCTACATCGACCTGCTCACGGACAGCGGTACCAGTGCCATGAGCGACCGCCAGTGGGCCGGGCTCATGCTGGGCGACGAAGCGTACGCTGGCAGCCGCAACTACTATCACCTGGAGGCGGCCATCCAGAAGTGCTACGGATACAAATACATCGTACCCACCCACCAAGGGCGGGGTGCGGAGAACATCCTCTCGCGCATCCTCATCAAGCCGGGCGATATCGTGCCCGGTAACATGTACTTCACCACCACCAAGCTCCACCAGGAGCTGGCGGGTGGCAGCTTCGTGGACATCATCGTGGATCAGGCGCACGATGCACAGAGCACCTTCCCTTTCAAAGGCGATGTGGATCTCGCGAAGCTGCAGCGGGTGATCGACGAGCACGGTGCGAAGAGGATCCCGTACGTCTCCATCGCCACCACGGTGAACATGGCCGGCGGGCAGCCCATCTCACTGGCCAACCTCAAGGCCCTGCGCGAGCTCTGTACCAAGCATGGCATCCGCATCATCCACGACATGACACGCGTGGCCGAGAACGCCTACATGATCCAGCAACTGGAGGAAGGGCAGCGTGATCGCAGTGTGGCGGAGATCGTTCACGCGATCTGTTCGCTCACCGATGGGGCCACCATGAGCGCGAAGAAGGACGCCTTGGTGAACATCGGTGGGTTCATGGCCACCAACGAGTGGGAGGTGTTCGAAGAAGCGCGGAACATGGTGGTGGTGTACGAGGGCCTGCACACCTATGGCGGATTGGCGGGCCGCGACATGGAGGCCATGGCCATCGGTATCGCGGAGAGCGTACAGGATGATCACATCCGTGCCCGTGTAGGCCAGGTGTTCTACCTCGGACAGAAGCTGCTCGACATGGGCATACCCATCGTGAAGCCGGTGGGTACGCATGGGGTCTTCCTCGATGCGAAGGCCTTCCTGCCGCACCTGCCACAGACCGCCTTCCCGGCGCAGACCTTGGCCGCCGAGCTCTACATCGACTCGGGGGTGCGGGCCATGGAACGTGGCATCGTGAGCGCAGGCCGCGACAAGGAGACCGGTGATCACTGTTACCCCGAACTGGAACTGGTGAGGCTCACCATCCCCCGGCGGGTGTACACGCAAGCCCACATGGATGTGATCGCGGAGAGCGTACAGCGTGTGTACGAGCGCCGGGACACCATCACCGGGCTGAAGATGGTGTACGAGCCGAAATACCTGCGCTTCTTTCAGGCGCGTTTTGAACGGTTGGGGTGAATGCGGGTGAAGGTGGTGAGAAGGGAGAAGATGGAGAAAATGGAGAGAATGGAGAAGATGGTGAAGGTTGTGAAGGAGGTGAAGGAAGTGAAGAAGGCACCTCCGCACCATGTTCAGTAGCACGTACCTCCCGTACTTCACTTACCTCCATCACCCTTCTCACCACCCCCACCTTTCTCACCACCCTCGCCACTATCACCCCCCTCAACAATGAAACATCGCACCATCATCGAACCGTTCCGCATCAAGAGCGTGGAGCCCATCGGCATGAGCACCGAGGCCGAGCGCGTGGAACAGCTGAAGGCCGCGCACCACAACCCCTTCCTGCTGCGCTCGCGTGATGTGATCATCGACCTGATGACCGACAGTGGTACCAGTGCCATGAGCGCGCACCAATGGGCAGGTATGATGGAAGGCGACGAGGCCTACGCGGGATCGCGCTCGTGGGAGCGGATGGAGGCGGCCGTACAGGAGCTCACCGGAATGGATCATGTACTGCCCACGCACCAGGGCCGGGCGGCGGAGCGCATCATCTACGGTCACCTCGGGGGGGCGGACAAGGTGTTCATCAGCAACACCCACTTCGACACCACACGCGCCAACATCGAGTTCACGGGTGCCACCGCCACTGACATCCCCATCGCCGAGGGCGGTGATCCCGCGTTGCAGCACCCGTTCAAGGGCAACATGGACGTGGCCGCGCTGGATCAGTTGTTGAAGGAGCACAAAGGCAAGGTGGGTGCGGTGATCCTCACCGTGACCAACAACAGCGGAGGAGGTCAGCCGGTGAGCATGGCCAATGCTGAAGGTGTTTCGAGCATCTGCAAGCGCCACGGGGTGCTCTTCCTGCTGGATTGTTGCCGCATCGCGGAGAACAGCTGGTTCATCAAGCACCGTGAGCCGGGCATGGAGGGTCTTTCGTACCGCGCCATCGCTCAGCGCATGTTCGCCCTGGCCGACGGTGCCGTGATGAGCGCGAAGAAGGATGCCCTGGTGAACATGGGTGGCTTCCTCGCCTTGCGCGATGGCGCACTGGCCGAGGCCTGTACCAACCTGCTCATCATCACCGAGGGGTTCACCACCTATGGCGGGCTCAGCGGCCGCGATATGGAGGCGATCGCTGTCGGGCTGGATGAGGTGTTCGATCCACACTACCTCGATTATCGCATCCGGAGCACCACCTTCCTGGGAGAGAAGTTGCATGCCTTGGGTGTTCCGCTCATGCGCCCCATCGGTGGCCATGCCGTGTACGTGGATGCCAAGAAGCTGTATCCGCACATACCGGCGCATGAGTATCCCGGACAGGCCTTGGTGTGCGAGCTGTACCGGCTGGGAGGGATCCGCAGCGTGGAGATCGGTTCGGTGATGTTCGGCACCTATGCGGACGATGGTGCCTTACGGCCCGCCCGCATGGAACTGGTGCGCCTGGCGATCCCGCGTCGCGTGTATACGCAGAGCCATATCGAATACGTGGCGGAGACCTTCGAGGAGATCATCCGCACCCGACACGATGTTCGGGGCTATCGGATCGTGAAGGAGCCGAAGTTCCTGCGCCATTTCACGGCGTGGTTCGAACCACTGGGGTGAGTGGAGGGATCGGCAAGAGGGCCATGGAACACCTACGGATCAATAAGCGCTTCACCTTCGAGATGGCCCATGCCCTGCGCGGCTACCCCGGCCCTTGCAGGCATATCCATGGCCACTCCTATGTGCTGGAGGTGTCGGTGGCCGGTCGCCTTGGCGCAGCAGGTGCCGCGGATGAAGGCATGGTGATGGACTTCGGCGTGTTGAAGACGATCGTTCATCAGTCCGTGCTTACGCACTATGATCATGCGCTGGTCCTGCACCTGGAGGAACGGCCCGCGATCCCCATGGATCATCCGCTCTTCGCACGCACCGTGTTCGTGCCCTGGCAACCGACCTGTGAGAACCTGCTGCGCGACATCGTGGAGCGCGTGTCGCAGCGGTTGCCAACGGACCTCCGCCTGGCGCATGCCAGGCTCTACGAGACGGCTACGAACTGGGCCGATTGGATGCCCGCGGGATCGACTTCCGCCCGCTGACCATTCGCTCCAGCGTCTTACCCTTACGGATACGCACCTCCTTGCCCACGAGCTCGATGATCCCCTGCTGTTGCAGGTCGGAGAGGGCGCGGATCACACTTTCGTACGAGGTGTCGGCCATGCTGGCGATATCGCGGCGGGGCAGGGTGTACGCCAGCACGGTGGGCCGTTCGCGGTCCATGCCGAAGGTGCTTTGGCACAGCAGGAGCACCTGGGCCACGCGTTGCGCCACCTCCATCTCCATCAGATCGCGTTGCTGTTGGTCCAACACGCGCATCTCCGCGGCGAAGTACAGCAGGAAATGATAGCAGAACAGGTTGTTGGCCTGTAGGGTGCTGAGGAACAGCTCCATCGGGATCACGTTCACCGTGGTCGGTGTAAGGGCGATGGCGCTGGCGGCGTAGGTGGGTTCGTCGCCGATGGCCCGATGCCCCAGCACCTCGCCATCGCCGGCCAGCCGGATGATGCGTGCCTTGCCGCCCGGTTGGTGCACCACCACCTTCACGCGGCCGCGGTGTACCATGAACATGTGTTCGGCCTTCTGGCCGGAGGCGAAGATGGCCTCGCCCTTGCCGAATTCCAGCCGGGTGTTCTGCTTTCGCAAGAGCTCCTGCCACTTCGGGGTGCAATAGCGCGCGATGAGCTGGTCCAGGTGGATCAGCGGACTTGCAGGTGTGGTTCCCATTGGTGCTGCAAAGTAGACCACTTCCCCCAAGGTGCGGTCGCACTCCATCGTTCCGCAACAAGGTTGGCGGCCCTGCCTTCCGTTCTTTTCGGCTACGATCAGAATGGACTGCCAAGCGCGGGGTCCGTAACGAACGTTTCGTCCGTGAGGGTGTGCAGGAAGGCGATCAGGTCGGCCTTCTGCTGTGAGGTCAGTCCCAAGGTGATGCCGGTTCCGGGTTTCGTCATGATCGGATCCAGGCTTGGGCTGTGTTGCACGCCGCCACTGTAGAAGTCGATCACCTCTTCCAAGGATTGGAAGCGCCCATCGTGCATGTAGGGAGCGGTGAGGGCGATGTTGCGCAGGGTGGGCGTTTTGAAGGCGCCCATGTCCATCGGCGCGCCAGTGATCGCATAGCGCCCCACATCGTAGCCGCTGAAGGCGGACTGCAGGCCGATGTTGTGGAAGGCATTGTCGGTCATCAGCGGGCTCGTGTGGCAGTGGAAGCAGTCGCCGGCTTCGGAGAAGAAGATCATGGCACCGAGCTGCTCCTGCACGGTGAATACCGCCTGCCCCATCTTGACCTGGTCGAACTTGCTGCGTGTGGAGGTCAGTCGTCGGAACCACTGCGCCAGGGCGCGGGTCACATCATGGCGGGTGATGGTGTTGGTGCCGAGCGCTTGGCGGAAGAGCGCAGGGTACTCCGGGTGGTTCCGTAGCGGTTCAACATCCACTTGGAAGAAGTCCTCCACCTCGAAGCGCAGGATGTCCTCGAGGGTTCCGCTCACCTTGCCGTTCCAGAGGAAGTTGGTGCTCCATGCCAGATTCACATGCGGCAGAACGTTGGTGCCGTTGCCGGGAACGGTGAACGACCGGGACTGATCGTGGCAGCTGGCGCAGGCGCGGCCCTGGAAGGGCCCGTTGTGCGAGAGCAGGGTGTCGTAGTACAACCGGCGGCCCAAGGCCACACCTTCCACGGTGAGGGGATCGTCCGCGGGTATGTTCAGCGGCGGGAAGTACGAAGGCACGTCGAGTTCCAAGGGCGTTGTGCGGGAGAGGTCCGGCTGGATCCCTTCGAGGTCGTCATGCCGACAGGCCATGGTGGTCACGAGCATGACCAGGGTGATGAAGGCGGCGGCCACGGACGCTCTCATGGCGTATGCACCAGGGTGAAGGCATCGGCACAGTTGTCGCGCAAGAGACCCATCAAGGCCATGCTGCCCATGGACATGTTCCCGGACGGCAGGTCATAGGTGTGCGGGGTGCGGAACACTTCGTTGAGGTTGAACCTAAGCGTGAGCGTGTCCGCAGTGCCATCCAGGGTGAATGGCTGTGCCATGGCGCAGGTGGGCAGGTTCGCGTCGCGGCCCAGGTGCATGGCGAAGCCATTGGGCTGTCCGTTGTGGATGAAGTGTCCTTCGAACTTCAAGAAGTGGTAGCCACCGCCCATCATGTCGGGCCAGGCCATGTTCAGGTTCTCCATGGTGTTCGGTAGGGCGCCGGTCTGGTTCAGGTCCGGAGGTAGGCCGAGGAGCACGGTGGCACCAGCGTACGTTCCTGCGGGAAGAACGCCGAGGTCGATGGACGATCCGTTGGCGCCATGGATGTACCATGGACCGGCGATCACGTGGTCCGATGTGCCGTTGGAGCCGATCAAGGTCAGGGCGCTGAGGTAGTATTCCAAGCGGGTCACGCTGTATCCGTGCCCCGCTTCGTTGGCGTAGCGCAGGGTGTCGTATTCCAATGGTGCGCCATCCACATGGTGCGCCAACGCCAAGGTGGAACGGGCGGAGGGGGCGCTCGGTGCTGTGGGCGACGCGGTGTCCTCCGCATCCTTCTTGCAGGAAGGAAGGCTGGCAGCCAGCAGGGTGCATCCGAAGAGGGCGAGGAGGAGGGGACGGTGCATGGGTTGGCCGTAGGATCACAATGAGTGGTGAAACAAAAGTATGACATGTATCATATAAAGGGGACGAGAACGTCCTAATATTGCCTAAGTCGACCGGTGGCCGTCCTCCGGTCCCAACGAAAACCCACCCTCACATGGTACGGACACGACACTTACTCCTGCTGATCCCAGGTCTCTTCTTGCTGCGCGCGCCCGACGCCCATGGCCAGTGCACGACGACCAATGCCACTTCCTGTGTTTGCCCTGGAGGTGCGCAGGAATGCGACCTGTTGCCCGATCTTACGATCTCCTGGTATGGCATCCTCAACTACCTCTCCGGTCCATCGGAGACACCGGGTCGCATCCGGATCAGTGGTAGTACGCCGAACATCGGTTTGGGACCCATGGAGATCCGTGGGGTGGACGTCTCGGGATATCGACGGTTCACCTGTGGGGTGGACACCTTCGAGGTCTATGATCCGAACGCTCAACAGCAGTTCACCTGCCCCAACGGCGGAACGGCCAAACAGCTGATCACCCAACGGGTGTTCCATAAGAACGGAAGTGCCATGAGCTCGTGGGAGCGGGTTCTGGACCAGGGCATGACCTACACCTCCACGCAGGGGAACACGCGCTTCGATCAATGGGGTGTGTACAGCTTGCGGATGCCCGAACCCGGGGTGAGCGATCCACGCCAATGGCCTATCGTGAACGAGGGTTACAAGTTGGGCTTCTGCCTGATGGACTATAACAATTGCGGGCAACCGGCGGTGGCGCATCACTGCAAGGATGACAACACGCAGTACAATGCGGGCAATACGCTCAACGTCTCCAGTTTCCCCAACTACGGGCTGGGTGGTGGCAACTACAGTTGCAGCATGGTGCGGCAGGGCATCTCCTCCGGCTATACCGATATCTACAGCGAATACCTCGATGGCATGTGGATCGACATTCCGTCGGGCGCGTGCAATGGCGAGTATTGGATCGTGTACGAGGTCGATCCACTGGATCGGGTGCTGGAGTCGAACGAGGACAACAACTGGACGGCCGTTCCTTTCACGCTCACCCAACAGACGGCCACCTCCCCACGTGCCACCATCACCTGCGACGAGCAGGCTTACCAGTGCGAAGGAGGGCAGGTGCGGCTCCGGGCCAATGCGGGGCAGTCCTACCTCTGGAGCACCGGGGCCACGACCAACAGCATCCTCGCCGGTCCGGGAACGTACACCGTCACGGTAACTGGTCATTGCGGCACCGCCACTTCCTTGCCATACACGGTCACGGCGCTGGCCCAACCGGCCGTGCCGGTGGTCGATGATGTGATCATCTGTGAAGGTGGCGAGGCTGAGCTGTTCTCCGCCGATCCCGATGTGGTGTGGTACGATGCAGCGGGCAACGTCGTGGCTTCCGGTGCGCACTTCACCACACCGCCGCTGTATGCCACCACCACCTACCAGGTGGCTGGGGTGAATGAGGATCCGGGAACGGTGATCCACGGCGGCAAGGCGAGCAACAGTGGTGCGGGTGACTTCCACGCCGGGGCACAGCGCCTGGAGTTCAATGCCCAGAAGGCCTTCCGCTTGAAGTCCGTGAAGGTGTATGCCGGCAATGCCGGATGGCGGACCGTGGAGCTGGTGGATCGGATAGGCGTGCTGCGGGCCACGCGGTCGGCCTGGTTGCCCGCTGGCGAGTCACGCATGACCCTGGACTTCGATATCGTGCCCGGTGATGGCTATAAGCTCACGGTGGCCGGTACGGCCGATCTGTGGCGGAACGGGACCCAGGTGAGCTATCCCTACGCCATCGGCGATGTGGCGACGATCACCGGTTCCAGTGGTGGAACCTCGTTCTACTATTATTTCTACGACTGGGAGGTCCACTACGGTGGCGGGGAGTGCAGAAGCGCCATGGTGCCCGTGCAGGTTGAAGTGGAGATCTGCACCGGCGTGGAGGAGCCACTGCCGTTGCGAGGCTTCCAGGTCTACCCCAACCCCAATGCCGGTTCGTTCGCCGTGGAGTTGCACCTGTTGCGGGACACGCATGTGGCGCTCACCATGGTGGATGCGTTGGGCCGGGTGGTGTACCACGAAAAGCGGTCCGCCGTGGCCGGCCAATGGCGACACTCCATCGCCGTGGAGGGCCTGGCCAAGGGGATCCATAACCTCCATGTGGACCTCGTGGGCAGGCGATTCTCCAAGCGGGTGGTGATACAGTGACGCTCGGTCACAGGAGTTGGCATGGAGCGACCGGTGCGATATAAGGCTTATGAGAAGTGGCGCATCGCCACCCTGGTGGGCGTTCACCTGCTCTTCGTAGCGCACTTCGTGCACTGGAAGTTGAAGGGCCGCACGCTGGCGCCACTGGAGTTCAACGAGGTGTTGTACACCATCCACCAGGGCATCGTCACCGCGGGGTTCGTGCTCATGGCGGTGGTGATGGTGGCCACCTTGGTCTTCGGCCGCTTCTTCTGTTCGTGGGGTTGTCACATCCTGGCCCTTCAAGATGCCGCAGGCTGGCTCATGGACAAGCTGCGGATCAAGCGGCAGCCGATCCGTTCACGCACATTGGTCTGGGCCCCCATCGCGGTGATGTTCTATCTCTTCATCTGGCCACAACTGCTTCAGCTCTGGCATGGTGCGGGGCCGCAGACCATGGAGGTGGTGGCGGCGGGCGGTTCGCGCTGGTCATCGTTCACCACCGACGATATGTGGCGCAACCTGCCGCCACCCGGCGTGGCCGTGTTCACCTTCTTCGTGTGCGGCTTCGTCATCGTGTACCTCTTGGGCAGCCGTGGTTTCTGTTTCCAGGCCTGCCCCTATGGCGCCTTGTTCGGCCTCGCCGATCAGCTCGCTCCAGGTCGCATCGTGCTGGCGAAGGATTGCAGCCAGTGCGGCCTGTGCACCCAGGTCTGTTCGTCGGACATCCTTGTGCATCGGGAGCTCGCCATGCATGGCATGGTCACCAACCCCCGCTGCCTGAAGGACCTGGACTGCGTGGCGGTCTGCCCGGAGAATGCCGTGCAGTATGGTTTCCGTAAACCACCGTTGTTCCGCAAGGGGCATCCGATGGGCGCGTACGGTGGTCGCTTCAGCAACTCCTGGCGCGAAGACCTGTTCCTGGCCGGTGCTTTCCTGGTGGCCATGCCCATCCTGCGAGGCTTGTACGATTGGGTGCCGTTCCTGTTGGCCGTGGCCTTGGCCCTGTGCAGTGCCTATCTCCTGCTGGTGGGCGGTCGACTGCTGTACCGGAACGCCTACCAGGTGCGGGGCGTACTGCTGAAGATGGATGGTGGCCTGCGTCGTGCCGGCATCGGGGCCGCGGTGCTCGTGGTCCTGCTTGTTGGCTTCCTGGCACATTCCGCCGTGGTCCAGTATCACTCCAAGGCCGGTCGATCGCTGTTCCAGCGGATCACGGTGCAGCACGCCGGTGATATCGATGGCCAGTTGCTGGACCGGGCCATGGGGCATTACCGGTCCGCGCTCGCCATTGGTTTCATGGCTCCGGCGGATCAGCGGCAGGAGTTGGCCGCACTATGTCTGCTCCGTGGCGAGACCAACACGGCCGAGGCGCTGTTGCAAGGCATCCTGAAGGAGGATCCCACCCATGCGGAAGCCCGTTATCACCTGGCATCCACCATGGCGCGGCGCGGCGATCTGAACGCGGCCACGCTCCAGTGGGAAGAGGCCTTGTCCGTGGGGCGGGAACGTTCCACGGGCCGGAGCCGGGAGCTGCTCGTGCGTAGCGCCCTCGAGCTGGGCGCCGCACATGGCACGCAGAAGGAACCGCAGCGCGAACGCGAGGCCTACCGGAAAGGCCTGGAGCGGGTGCCGGGCGAAGTACCACTGCTGGTGGCCCTTGGCAACGTGGAGAGCCGCATGGGGCTCGATGCCGAGGCGATCGCTCACCTCGAGGAGGCCGTCGCGGCCGGTGGTGCCACACCCATGCTCCACAACAACCTCGGCGCGCTTTACCTCAGGGCCGGTGCGCATGGCAAGGCACTGGAACATTTCCGTGAACTCGCCCGGCTGCGTCCGGACGATGCGCAGGTGCACTACACCACCGGGGTGCTGCTGGCCCGCGTTGGCGATAGGGAACGGGCCATGCAGCACCTCTCCCGTGCGGCACGGCTCGCACCCCACGACCCACGGGCCTCCCAGGCGCTGGCCATGCTTCGCGGTGGTGAGGACCGACCGTTGCGCAGCCCTTGAACACGATGCCATGATCCACTTCATCCTACTGCCGATGCTGCTGTTCCCCTATTGGGCCGATGGACCGAGGCCACAGCCCCCCACCGAACCGTGGAAGGCCCCGCCCCAAGCGGATCAGTACAAGGATCCGTTGGCCGACGACCCCAAGGCGGTGCAGCGAGGGGCGCAGGTGTTCTCCGCCGTGTGCTGGACCTGCCATGGCCCGAAGGGGCAGGGTGATGGTCCTGCGGCCACCGGCCTCACGACAGCGCCCGCCAAGCTCTCCGCGGCAACGGTGCAGGCCCAGTCCAACGGAGCATTGTATTGGAAGATCACCCATGGCCGCGGCGACATGCCCACCTACGAGGAAGTGCTCAGCCGGGAGGAACGCTGGGCCGTGGTGCATTACCTCAGGACCCTCGCGCAATGAACACACGACCGTTCCGATACATCACCTCACTGCTGATCGCGGCGGCGGGTACGACCATGGCCCAGGCACAGGATGCGGCCACGTCGGAGCCCGTGTCACGCACCTTCGCCGGTACGCAGGTGATCAACGCACAGAGCATCGAAGTGGTGCCACGCAAACGCTCCTTCGGCTTCATGATCCAGCATCGCTTCGGTGAGTTCGGACCGGATCAACAGGCGTTGAAACAGTTCGCTGGCCTCGACCTACCGGCCAACATCCGCTTCGCTTTCCAATACGCACCCGTCACCGGCATGCACCTGGAACTGGGCCGCAGCAAGAACGGCAAGGTGTACGACCTCGGGGCCAAGGCCAGGTTGTTGAGACAGACCGTGGAGAACGAGGTGCCCGTGTCCATCACCATCTGGACCAACGTGGGGTTGATGGCCGATGACCTTCCGGCCGTGGGCGATCGAGATTTCTTCGCCGATGGTACGACGCCGTTCGCCTACCACTTCAAGCATCGTCTTTCGTACAGCACCGAGGCCATCGTGGCCCGGCGCTTCAGCGAACGGATCTCGCTTCAGCTGGCCGCCGTGGCCGCATACCGCAACCTGGTGCCCGTGGGCGGCTCCAACCTTACACTGGCCGTGCCGATCAGTGGCCGGGTGAAGGTGAGCACCAAGGGGTCCGTGCTGTTCGAGGTGGCGCCGATCGTGGAAGGCCGATCGCCGAAGGAGCATCGTGAGCCGCTGGCGATCGCGTATGAAGTGGCCACCACCGGCCATGTGTTCCAGATCGTGCTGGCCAGCGGCCAGGAATTCATCGGACAGCGGCTGTACACCTCGGCAGCATCCCGCTACGACGAAGGCCACATGCACCTCGGCTTCAATATCGCCCGCACCCTGTTCGTCAAACCCCGGAAGGAAAGACCATGAGACCTCATCCCACGCATCGTTCCGCGCTCTTGTTGGTGGTGGCCGTACTGGTCGGTTGTGCGAAGGACGAAGGTCCGCTCCATGTGCCGCGCCCCGTGGATCCGACGATCCCCATGGACACCGTATCGTTCAGTGCCGAGGTGGTCCCCATCTTCACCGCGCACTGCTGGCTCTGCCATCCACCCATGGCCAATGGGATGGATCTCTCCGCACAATACGCGTACGGCGAACTGGTGAACGTGCCCAGTGTGAACTGGGCCCCGGCACTGCGTGTGGTGCCCGGCGATCCCGAAGCATCCGTGTTGTGGAACAAGATCAACTTCACCGAGACCTATGGCCTGGGCATGCCGCCCAATGGTACTCCGCTAAGCAGTGAGGAACTGCGGACCATCCGCGAATGGATCGAGCAGGGGGCGATGGACAATTGAACGGCGGCTGTGCGATGTCCGTACCCCCGCGTGTTCCTTGCCGTTGGTGATGTTCATCACTCCCCGCTCCACCGATCGAACGGACCTTTACCTCCGAAATGCGATGCCATGCAACATAAAGTGGAGGCCCAGTGGATGGGCCGGATGAAGTTCAATGCGTTGGTGAACGGACATACCTTGGTGATGGATGCGCCACCACACGTGGGCGGCGATGACGAAGGCCCGATCCCCAAGCCGTTCATGCTCACCGCCCTGGCCGGATGCACGGGCATGGACGTGATCGCCCTGTTGCGCAAGGAGGGCATCGCGCTGGGTTCGTTCGGTGTCGATGTCACGGGCGAGATCAGCAAGACCAAGCCCATCGTGTACACCAGCGCACATCTGCTCTACGATGCGCAGGGCGATCCGGCCCATCGGGAGGCCACCCTGGCGGTGGTACAGCGTTCGCAACACGAGCTCTGCGGGGTGAGCGCCATGATGAAGAAGGCCATGCCCGTGACCTGGACCGTGCGCTACAACGGCGAGGTGGTGTTCGACAACAGTACGCCGGCCTGACCGCGGAGCGCCTTGCCGTGAAGCGCATCGCTGTTCGGTGCATGGGATGGGGCCGGGGGCGGCCATCAAGCGTCGTGGTCACGATGCGCCCCACCATCGCATGGATGCCTTGGTGCGCTGCGGACCAGGAGAGCCCGACCTTCGCACCATGGAATACCGAACGATCGGAGCATCGGACCTGCGACTGCCGGTGATCACTTTCGGCGCTTGGGCCACCGGTGGCTGGATGTGGGGTGGCGCGGACCGCCGTGCTGCCGTGGCCGCGATCCGCGCCGCATACGATGCGGGGATCACCGCGATCGATACCGCACCCATCTATGGCCAGGGCCTCAGCGAGGAGGTCGTGGCCGAAGCGCTGGAAGGCATCCCGCGCGACCGGGTGCAGTTGCTCACCAAGTTCGGATTCCGTTGGGACTTGAAGCAGGGTGAGTTCGGCATGCACACCCAGGATCGCTACGGACGGCCGTTGGAGGTGTACAAGTACGCCGGTCGGGAGAGCGTGATCCAGGAGTGCGAACAGAGCCTGCGGCGTCTGCGTACCGACCACATCGACCTGCTTCAGCACCACACGCCCGATGGCACCACCCCGATCAGCGAGACCATGGAGGCCATGGAGCGCTTGGTGCAACAGGGCAAGGTGCGGTACATCGGGGTGAGCAACTACACGGTGGAGCAGCTCAATGAGGCCCGCGACCACGCGCGGGTGGTGAGCGACCAGGTGCCGTACAGCATGCTCAAGCGTGCCGTGGAACAGGAGCTGATCCCGTACTCCGCCCAACACGGGGTGGGCATCATCGCATACAGCCCGTTGGAGCGCGGGTTGCTCACCGGCAAGTACCGACCTGGCCATGTCTTCGCCCCGGGCGATCACCGCACGGGCCACAAGCACTTCCGTTCGCAGAACATCCAGCGGGTGAACGCCATGCTCAATGCGTTGCGGCCCATCGCTGCGGACAAGGGGTGTACCCTGGGTCAGTTGGTGCTGCGCTGGACGATGGGTCGGCCGGGCATCACCCTACTGCTGGTGGGCGCACGAGATGCCAGGCAGGCCACGGAGAACGCCAACGCCGTGCAGGTGATGCTGGCACCGGAAGAGCGCCGGGCCATCGACGCGGCGCTGGAAGGGCTCGTCCTGGATCTCGGCTGAGGCGTGTGCCAAGCGTTGTTCCCTGGTGCGATCCCGCCATCCCTTTTACCTTGCCCGCCATTGCGACCCATGCCAGGCCTACCTCCCGCGATCGCTACCTTCTTCGTCGAGGTTGGAAGCCTCGCCCACTTCACCGGGCGTTTCTTCCGCCATGCCTTCCATCGGCGCTTCGCCTGGGATGAGTTCCTGCGCCAGTGCGTGGTACACGGTTACCGTTCGTTGGCGCTGGTGGGCATCACGGCGTTCATCATGGGCTTGGTGCTCACCGTGCAGAGCAGGCCCACGCTGGCGCGTTTCGGAGCGGAGAGCATGCTGCCCGCCATGGTGGCCATCAGTGCGGTGCGCGAGATCGTGCCGGTGGTGACGGCCTTGATCGGTGCGGGCAAGATCGGCAGCAGCATGGGAGCCGAATTGGGCAGCATGCGCGTGACCGAGCAGATCGATGCCATGGAGGTGAGCGGGACCAACCCCTTCCGCTACTTGGTGGTCACGCGTGTCTGGAGCACCACGTTGATGTTGCCGATCCTGGTGGTGTTGGCCGATGTGATCGCCATCGTGGCATGTTGGATGGGTGTGAACATGTACGGCACGGTGAGCTGGCCGCTCTTCCAGCATCAGGTGGTCGATGCGCTGTCCTATTCCGATCTGATCCCAGCCTTCATCAAGACCTATCTCTTCGGCCTGGTGATCGGCCTGGTGGGCTGCCACGCCGGATGGCATGCGGAGAAGGGCACCACCGGCGTTGGGAACGCCGCCCATCGAGCAGTGGTGGTGGGCTCGTTGCTGGTCTTCATCCTGGACCTGGTCGCCGTACAGTTCACGGATCTCGTGGGGGTCAATTGAGCGATGCGCACAGGCACCAGGAACACGATGGGGCAGGGGGGGGCGGGGCCTGCGACCCCGGTGCGCCTTTCGCGCGGCCGTTGGCGTACATCATCCCTCCCTGCGGCATGAAGGATCCCGCAACGAACATGGAGCGGGAGACCGTGATACGGCTGCGCGGCCTGCACAAGGCCTTCGGCGCCAACGCGGTGCTGCGCGGCTTCGACCTGGATGTGCGCAGGGGAGAGAACGTGATGGTGCTGGGCCGGAGCGGCAGTGGCAAGAGCGTATTGATCAAGTGCGTGGTGCGGCTGTTGGAACCCGATGCCGGAAGCGTGGAGGTCCTGGGCGAGGATGTGCTGGCGCTGGACGATGCTGCGTTGGATCGGCTGCGGGTGCGGGTGGGCTTCCTCTTCCAGAGCAGCGCGCTGTACGATGGGATGACCGTTCAGGAGAACCTCGAGTTCCCGTTACGCCGCCACTGGATGGCCACCACACCCGAAGCATCCGAGGCGCGGGTGCAGGAAGCCTTGGATGCCGTGGGTCTCGCCCACACCCGCCACATGTACCCCTCGGAGCTGAGCGGCGGCATGAAACGGCGCATCGGACTGGCGCGTACCCTGATCATGAAACCCGAGGTGATCCTGTACGATGAGCCCACCACCGGCCTGGACCCCATCACCAGCTTGGAGATGGTGGAGCTGATCCTGAAGCTACAGCGCGACTACGGTACGTCGTCCATCATCATCTCCCACGATCTGAATGTGGCCGAACGGGCCGCGGACCGCATCGCCCTGCTTCACGAAGGCCGCAATTACGCTGAAGGGACCTACGAGGAGTTGCGAGCCTCTGCCGATCCGGTGATCCAGCGCTTCTTCGTGATGATGTGAGGGCCGGGGGCTGGCACGGTGCCGGGCCATGGCCGATACACCGCTCCATCCGTCCGATGGCGACGCGGCCGGCTACAAGGGTGTTCGGTACGGTCCGTTCGCGACACCACACGGGTGCATGGGCGCTCGGGCATGCCGGGCCGTCCTGATCGGTCGGACCCCGATGGCAAACGCGGGCATGTGCGGTTCGTGAAGGAGTTGGGGGAGGGCTGAAGGTTGAAGGCACTCCGCACTTTAGCCTTCAGCCTTCGTTTTGCCCGCATCACTCCAGCACCACGGGCATGTCCTTCGGATGTTTCACCGTGTACGCGAAGCCCAACTTCTTGGTCTCTTTCGGGGCAACGGTCATGTTCCAGGTGAGGATGCCGGTGTTCTCGTTCACGGCGGCACCGCCCTTCTCCGTGAGTTTCACTTCGATCTCGCTCTGCGGGCTCAACGGATGCTGGTCCCGGATCTCCAGGTCCACGCTGGTGCTCTTGGTGTTGCGCACGGTGAGGTCCCAGCCGATCTGTACAGTGCGACTGCCACCGATGGTGGCCTTGTCATTGGTCGACTTGCGGCGCACACGCTCCACCACAACGCCCTTGTCGCGACCCAGGGAGATGTCCATCGTGTCCTTCGGCACATCCAGTTGCAGATAGCTCTGACCTACGAAGGTGCCCTCGAAGAAGACATTGGCTTCGCCGGGGAGCAGGTTGAGGTCTTCCCAGCCTGTGGTGCGTGCGTAGAGGAAAGCGTCCTTGTCCAGCTTTGGTGTGGCGTAGTGCTTGTAGGTGGCGCTGATGCTGTGGCTGTTCACGCCGACCATATGTGGAACGCCATCGGTTGGGACGGTGAACGGCGCGTCGATGCTGAATTCCACCGTGGTGGTGCGGTTGTTCACCGTGTTGCTGACGATCGTATTCGCATCGAGGTCTTCGTAGTAGCCCCCACTTTCCGCCATGCTCTTGTCGGCCGATGCTGGTGCCGGTGCTGGGGCGAAGACGGCCCTTGAACGGCGACGGGAGGAGATCTCCATTTCGTTCAGCACCTGCGGCCGATGGAGCGTCCACGGGTTCAGCGTTGGCATCACACCGCCAAGAGTGGGGTTGCCGCTGCTCAGGCTCAGGTCCACCTTGTTCCAATCCTCGCCTGTGGCATTCACCACCTGGGCTTTCATCAGCAGTTCGATCGGCTGTCCCACGGCTTTCGCGCGCAGGTCGTAGGCCGGCGTCCAACCCGCGTTCCCGATGAAATAGGAGAGTGTGAAACTGGCGTTCACTTCCACCGGGCTGCTGATCTCCACCACGATCTCGCTCGTGGGCCGTGGTGTCTGCGACTGGAACTGGGCGAGCTGCTGGCGGAGCTTTTCCGCTTCTTCGTGCAGGCCGGTCATCTTCTCTTGTTGGGTGAGCCAGTTGCTCTTGATCACCTTCAGGCGTTCGCGCACGTAGTCGTTCACTGCGGTGAGCTGTGCTGCGGTCAGGCCGTTCTGCTGCCCACCGACCGTGCTGTTCTTGCTCAACAGTTGCTCCTCGTTCACCCACACGTCCTGCATCGCTTTCTCGAAGGCCCAGTCCTTCTCCAGCTTCTTGATCTTCGCTTGCAGCTCTTCGATCTCCTTCTTCTTCGGGCTTTCGCTCAGGTAGTTCACCCGGTGGTTCACGCTGAGGATGCTGTAGCCACCCTTGCCCGTTACCTGGATGCTCTGCGGGTCGATGCCTTGCGCGATACCCGTGAAGACCAATGTGCTGGGTCCGGCCGGGATGGTGCTGCTGGCATTACGGATCACCTGGGCGCCGCTGAGGAAGACCTTGGCCGACGCGACCTTGCTGGTGATGGCTTTTTCGTCGGCGGCGAGGAGGGTGGCGGCAAGGGTCAGCGCGATGCCCAGGGAAAGGGTGCGGATGGTCATGGTCTGTGGTGTGGTCTTGGAACGGATGATTCCGTCAAGGATTCTGTACACATCAGGATGCGGAAGGTTCATGGGTTATACAAAGGTCGCGCCACGGCGCCTCTGGCCGGGCCATTGTTCACATTCCGGCACCTTCTGCGATGTGCTCTCGGAACCATCGCACCCATGGACAGTCGGCTTGCTTTTCCGTATCATCGTACCTCGTTGCTCTCCCAACGTGGATCGGACCGGGAATGCATACCATGCCACCGTAGCGGCATCTTGGAAGGATGGCCTGTGCCGCAACGATGCCGCCACCGTGCAAGGGTTGTACAAGAAGCACTTCCCCACGGTGCGGGGATTCGTGTTGCAGAACCACGGGTCCGTGGGCGATGCCCAGGACGTGTTCCAGGAAGCCATGACCGTGCTGTGGATGAAGGCCAAGGACGATACCCTGCAGGAGACCACCGACCCGGGTGCCTTCCTGTTCCGGGTGGCGAAGAACAAGTGGCTGGATCACCTGCGCTCCGCAGCGCACAAGAACATGAGGGTGGTGCCGCATGAACACATACCGGATCCCACCGATGCCGTGGGCGAGGACCTGGAGCACCGCATCGGGCGGCTGCGCGGGGTGTACGAGCGGCTCGATGCCAAATGCCGCACGGTGCTCGATCGGTACTATTTCGAGCGGAAGGACCTCGCTACCATCGCACGCGAGTTGGGGGTGGAGGAAGAGAGCATCCGCACCATCAAGTACCGGTGCATGATGAAACTGCGTGCGTTCCGCCGCGCCATTGAAGGAGAAGAAGGACAACAGCAACGATGAATAGAACGGATCAGGATAGAGCGCGTTTCGAGGAGATCGAGGCCTACGTGCTGGGCACCATGTCCCCGGCCCGGCGGCAACGATTCGAGGAGGAGCTGGCCGGTAGCGCCGACCTCCGCGCCGAGTTGGAGATGCACCGCACCAGCATCCGGGCCGTGGAGCTCGGAGGCTTCGACAGGCTGTTGCAGGACTTGGGACGTGAGGCCGCACGAGGCGAGGCCGCACCACGCTCCGGGGGGCATTGGCTGCGCTATGCCGCGGCTGCGGCGCTGCTTCTGGCCGTGGCCGCCTGGTTCCTCCTGCGGCCCACCACCGCCGAGCGCCTCTTCGCCGAGCACTTCGTGCCCGACCCGGGCCTTCCCGTGGCCATGGGGGCCACCACCGATCACGCCTTCCACGATGCCATGGTGGCCTACAAGCTCGGCGACCATGCCGAAGCACGCACGGACTGGACCACCTTGTTGCATGCCGATCCCGCCAACGATACCCTGCGCTACTTCTGCGCCAGCGCGAGCCTGGCCTTGGGCGATGCCGCAGCGGCCATCCCCGATCTCGAGCAGCTGGCCGGCTCCACCTCGCCCTTCGCCACCAAGGCCCGGTGGTACCTGCTGCTGGCCTACGTGAGAACGGGCGACCGTGCGAAAGCCCTGGCCGTTCCGCTGGACCAGGACCCGGTGTACGGCGAACGGGTCCGCGCCGTGAAGAGATCCCTCTGACCATGTGGCGCGCCGCCTTGGTTCTGTGGGGAGGGTGCCTGGTACACACCGGGGTGGCGCAGCACGACCCATTGGCCGCGCGCCATGCCCGCATCACGGAGGCCTACGGATCGGGGGATCACAAGACCACGATCCGCCTGATCGAGGAGCAGCTCCACAGCGCCGCCGGGACCACCTGGGCCGATTCGCTGCACCGCTACCTGTATAAGTATGGCCATGCGTACCACAAGGTGGAGGGCGCCAAGGCCGGTGTCGCAGCGGCGGAACGGATCCTCGCCTTGGTGCGGGCACGTGAGCAGGCGGACCACGAACTGGAGGCGCTCTTCGACCTCAGCTGGATCCATTACGACGTGGGGGCGGTGGACCAATGCGCCCGGGTCGATTCCATGGCCGTGACGCTGGCCGACCGCTCCCCAGCGATCCCCATCGGCCAGCGCGGACGTGCCAGGCAATACCTCGCCTTCGATCACAGCGTCCTCGGCGACCATCGGCGCAGCCTCCAATGGGCGCTCGGCGCGCTCGACCAATACCGCCGTGCCGACACCATCCCCGCGGTGCAATGGGCCGAATCGTACACGGCCGCCGGTGCGGCATGCTGGCACCTGGGGCGCATCCGCGAGGCCGAAGCGTGGTACCTCCAGGCCCGCGACGTCCTGGGCGATGCACAGGATATCGCCTCCCGCGAACGGTTGGTGAGCGTGTACGGCAACCTCGGCGTGCTCTGGCAGAACGCCGGCGATCCCACCCGCGCCAGGAAATACTACCAGGAGAGCCTGCGCCACAGCGATGCCATCGTCGCCACCACCAACGACCCCTTCACCAAGGACCAGGCCGTGGTGGCCCGCTCGCGCACCTACCTCAACATGGCCACCGTGTTCTTCCAGGTCGGCGATGTGGGCCGCGCACGCGACCTGCTGCGCCTGGCCTGGGACGACCGCAGCGCCGTGTTGGAGCCCGATGATCCGCAGCTGCTCGCCTTGAAGGAGCGCATGGCCGACCTGGAGCTGGATGCCGGACAGCTGGAGAACGCACGCCAGCTCGTCGCCGCCTATGCACAGGCCACCGAACGCCGCTTCGGACGCCGCAGCGAAGAGCATGTGCGCGCAAGCATCAAGCTGGGCGACATCGTGGGCCGCCTCGGCGATCACGCCCAGGCCGACACCCTGTTCAACACGGCCGTGGCCACCCGCCGCGCCACCCCGGATGCCGCCACCGACCCGCTGTTGGTGCAGACCCTGGAACGCCGCGCCGCACACCACCTGCGCAACCGCAGGCCACAGGCCGCCCACGACGACCTCGCCGCCGCCCGCACCATCCTGGTGAACACCTACGACACCCTGCACTACAAGGTGGCGGCCATCGATGTGCGGCTGGCCGAGGCCGCTTATGCCAGCGGCCGGTACGCCGCCGCCCGCGACCATGCCGCCCGTGCCATCGCCCACCTCGCGGATCGGGTACGGGCCGTCCGCAGCAAGGGCGTACCCACCGCGCTGCAGGATCCCGCCCTGCTGCCCGATGCCATCCACTGGAAGGTGCGCGCCGAGCATGCCCTGGCCCAGGGCGTGTTCAACAGCGCGTGGAAGGAGCAGCTCGACATGGCCATCCTGGCCCTCGCCCGCAACAAGGCCGCCTTGCACGATCCCGAAGCCAAGCTGCTGCTCGTGGCCGCGCAGGACCGGCTGTTCCACCTCGCGCTGGACATCGCCTACCAGGGTCGTGTCGCCAGAGGCGAGGAGGCCACCGCCGAGCGCTTCCTCGCCCTCAGCGAAGCCCGGCGCTCCACCCTGCTCAAGGAGCGGCTCAATGCCTTCAGAGGCGTGCGCTTCGCCGGGGTGCCCGATACGGTGCTCGCACGCGAACAGGAGCTGCTCGCCGCGCTCGGCATCGATCCGGCCGACCGGGCCTCGGCCACCGCCGCCCTGGTACACGAACAGGCCTTCGCCGCTTTCGCCGACCGGATCGAACGCACCTACCCCGCCTATTTCGCACTGCGCTATGGCGAAGCCACCATCACCCTGGCCCAGGTGCGCCAACGGCTGCTGAAGGAAGGGCGCACCCTGGTGTCGTACGCGGTCACCGACAGCGCCTTGTACACCCTCGTGGTGGGGTTGCACGAGGCCCGTGTGGTGCGCACACCCATCGCCGGGCTGGCCGAGGAGGTCCGCGCGTTCAACCATGCCATCGAAGCGCGCAACGCAGCGGAATACCCCGTGCATGCCCACCGCCTGTACCAGCGCCTCCTCGCGCCGGTGGAGCCGTATCTCCGGGGGGCGGAGCTGCTCATCGTCCCCGACGGCCCCCTGCATCAGGTGTCCTTCGATGCCCTCCTGGTACGGCCCGCCGACGCCACCTCCTTCATCCCCCACCTGCTGGTGCAGCACCGTACCATCGCCTACCTGCTCAGCGCCACCACGGCCGTGCAGTTCGCCGACCTCGCGCGCAAGGCCGATGGCGCGGCCCTGGCCCTCGCACCGGGCTTCACCGGCGACGTGAAACGGCGCTACATGGCCCAGGTCAAGGATACCGCCAGCATCGACAAGCACTTCCTCACCTACGTGCGACAGCCCTTCGCCGTGCGCTCGGCACAGGCCTTGGGCCCGCTGCTGGGGGCGCGGGTGCGCATCGGCAGCGAGGCCAGCGAAGGGTGTTTCCGACGGGAGGCCGCGGGCCACGGCATCCTGCACCTGGGCACCCATGCCGAAATGAACGCCACCGACCCCATGTACGCCAGGCTCGTCTTCAGCAAGGATGGTGAAGGCCTGGACCCCGACGCCGACGGCTACCTGCATGCCTACGAGATCTACGAGCTGGACCTGCGCGCACAGCTCGCCGTGCTCACCGCCTGCGAAACGGGCGCGGGACGCACCGATGGCGAAGGCGTGCGCTCCCTCGGTCATGGCTTCGCCTATGCCGGATGCCCCAGCCTGGTGATGGCGCTCTGGAACATCGACGAGAAGGTGACCGCCGAGGTGATCGAGCGTTTCTACGAACACCTCGCCGACGGCATGCCCAAGCACGAAGCGTTGCGCCGCGCCAAGCTGGACCACCTGGAACGGGCGAGCGATGAACTGGCCATGCCCTATTACTGGGCGGGGCTGGTGCTCGTAGGCGACGTGGACCCGGTGCAGCGCCCGTTCTGGCACCGCCATCGCTGGTGGGTGCTGGCCGCACTGGTGCTGGTGGTGGTGGGTGCGGCCGTGTGGTGGCGGCGGCGTTGAGCCATTGCCCGGTCAGGCCGGTGACCCATCCGCCGCCCCGTGTTCACCACCGTAGTGCTGGTGCAGCTTGTAGCCTGCATCGGGACGGGCCAGATAGTGCTCCAGATAGGCGTCGAAGCTCGGGTTGGCCGGCAACAGAAGTTCCACGCCTACGAAACACTGCTCCCACGGAGGCAGCTCGGGTGCGGTGTACAGCACGTAGGCGGCCAGCAATAGGCCATGGTCGATCAGGTTGGCCACGCTGCGGTTCTCGCCCATGGGCAGGTAGCCCAGCTTATGGCCCTGCCAGTACACGGCCACGGCATCGGGGTCGTGCGCGTTGTCGCGCTCGCGCACCAGGTCCAGCTCGTCGTGCTCCTTGATCCGTTGGATCACCTGCGGCCCCTCGTGGTATCGGAACCCCCGCACGAAGGCATCGTACATGAAGATGGGGTGGGCGTCCTTGGTCCACGCCAGGCGGTCCTGCTCTTCCGGTGCCAGCAACTCCAGCGGCGGTAGCGTGAGCAGGGTGGTGCCACCAAGCAGGGAGCGGAGGAAGGTGAGGCGGTCCATGGGGTGTACGAAAAAGACTGCGACCCACCGAAGTGGGCCGCAGGTAAGCCTTGAAGCTTAGTTCTCACAACGGAATCATCCTTATTGTGAAAGACTTCAGGTCAGCACAAATGTAGCACGGTTTTTCTATTTTGATCACCTGCACTTGGGCACCATTCTTGTCGGCCTAGCCGAATTGGTGTCGATAATTCCTTCGAGCACATGGAGAACAAGAACGAACTGATCGTGGGCCTGGACGTTGGCAGTAACAGCGTGGGCTGGGCCGTGGTGGAAATGAACGGAGAACACCTGGAGAGGATCCACGGCATGGGGAGCCGCATCATCCCGATGGGGGATGAGAAGAAGGAATTCGAGCAAGGGGCCAAGATCACGAAGAACAATACCCGCCGCCAGAAGCGCAGCATGCGCCGCAACCACCAGCGCTACAAGTTGCGCCGCGCGAACCTGGTGAAGGCGCTGAAGCTCATGGATGCCTGGCCGGACGGGCTCGGGGAACAGGCGAGGGCGAATGTTCCGGTGCTCACTCCGTTACAGGTTTATGGCCTGCGGGCCATGGCGGCGGTCGACCCCATCTCGTTGACGGAGCTCGGTCGCGTGCTCTACCACATGAACCAGCGGCGCGGCTACAAGGACATCGGCGATCTGATGGACGAGCAGGACGGTGCCGCGCCCGGCGAAGCGAAGGACGATGGCAAACGCATCGAACGGGTGTTCATCGAGTCGGTCGAGGTGGACGACGACAAGGGCAAGAAGGTGAAGTACCTGGTCCGGCTGGGCGATGGCCGCGAAGGCACCTGCACGTTGGAGATCATCCAAGGCATGGTAGGGACGGAACAGGAACTGGAGGTCACCACGAAGAAGAACAAGGCTGGCGAGCGCTACGAGTTCCGACTTGCGCAAAAGACCGATTGGCGCAAGGGTATGGAAAGCATCAATGCAGCCATCGACGCAAGTGGTCTTACTCCCGGCCAATTTTTCCACCAACAACTGAAGGATGATGCGTTTTATCGCATCAGGGAGCGGATCGTGCTGCGCGACACCTTCAAGAAGGAGTTCGATACGATTTGGACAAGGCAGCTCCAGGCTCACGCGAACCTCGGAGACGAAGCGCTGCGCGACCGTGTGGTGAAAGCCTTGATCCCGAACAATCTGGCCGAACAGGCCAAGTGGCTCAGGAAGGATCTGGGCAGCTTCATCCGCGACTATGTGATCTACTACCAGCGGCCGCTGAAGTCGCAGGTCAGCAACAAAGGGCAATGCCGCTTCGAGACGGGTGTGCCGGCCAAGGACGGCAAGAAAGCCATTCCGCCCAAGCCCGTGATGCCGGTGAGCTCGCCCATCTACCAGCTGTTCCGCATCTGGCAACAAGTGAACAACATACGCCTCATCGACAAGTACGCCAAGGAACAGGAGCTCGCCGCCAGCGAACGCGTTGCCATGGTGGAGCACCTGCTGCAACACCCCGAATTGAAGGCCGACAACCTGTTGAAGGTGATCGGTCGCAAGGGTGAGCCGCTGGAGAACAACCTGCGCGCCAACCTGCCCGGCCACCAGACCTTGGCCAAGCTGCGGCCCGTGCTGAAGAAGACCGCCTTGCTGAAGCGATTGGAAGAGGAAGCATCGGAACTGAAAGAACCGCAGAACACCCTGCTATTCCGCATCTGGCACATTCTCTATTCCATTCCAATAGAGCAGGATCGCGTGGATGCACTGCAGGCCATGAAGGAGGTGCCCGAGGAATTGATCGAACCCTTGGCCAAAGTGCGCTTCGAGCGTAAGCATGGTGCGGTATCCGCGCGGGCAGCCTCACGCATCCTGCCGCTCATGGTCTGCGGCGATGCTTGGAGCGCTGAGTATGTGCATGAACGCGACAAGCGCCGGATCCATGAGGTCATCGACAAGATCAGCACTGGCGAAGAGATAGACCGCCTGCCGAACGAGGTGCGGGTGCGCCTTGCGGCATACACCTCATTGGACCACTATCAAGGCATGCCCTACTGGCTGGCGGCCAGCGTGCTTTACGGTGACCATCGCGCGGCCACGGCAAAGCCTTTCGACAGGCCCGAGGAGATCAAACCACTTGGGCGCGGCTTCCTGCGCAATCCCGTGGTGGAACAGGTGGTGAACGAGACCCTTATGATCATGCGCGACATCTGGAGCACCTACGGACGCCCCACCAGCGTGCGTGTGGAACTGGCCAGGGAACTGCGCCAGAACCAGAAGGAGCGCGCGCGCACGTTCGAAAACAACAAGAATCGCGACAAGGCCCGGAAAGAGGTTGTGGAGACACTCACCAAGGAGTTCCATCGCCCCAAGCCCAGCCGTAAGGACATCGAGCGGTACGAACTGTGGCTGCAACAAGGCATGACCTGTATCTACTCGAACAAGCCGATCAACAAGAGCCAATTGTTCGACAGCCGGGACACCGACATCGACCACATCATCCCACAGAAGGTCTATTACGACGACAGCATCCAGAACAAGGTGCTGGTGCTGCGCCAGGAGAATGCCGACAAGGGCAAGCAACTGGGCGCGCTCTACATGAAGAGCAAGGGACCGGGTGAATACGAGGCCTACGTGGACCGCGTGAACAAGCTGAAGGCCGGGCGCCAGAAGAAGAAGTATCTGCTCGCTGAGCAAGTGCCGGAGAACTTCATCAACCGGCAATTGCAGGAAACACGCTACATCGGCACCAAGGTGACGGAACTGCTGCAACCCATCTGCACGGTGAAGAGCACGCTCGGCATTGTTACTGATGCGCTGAAGAACGAATGGGGCCTGGACAAGGTCTTCAAGGAAATATTGATCCCGCGTTTTGAACGCTTGGAAGGCATCACTGGGCGCAAGCTCATCCAGGAGATCCCCCTCACCAACGGCAACAAACACAAGGACTGGAAGATCGAGGGTTATGACAAGCGCATCGACCACCGGCACCATGCCTTGGACGCTTTGGTGGTGGCGCTCACCCGCCAAGGTTACATCCAGCGCCTGAGCAACCTGAACCAGATGGACGGCAGCAAAGAGGAGAAAGAGGCGATGAAGCGGCCTACTTGGTACCCACTGCCCCATCCGGACCTGCGCACCATGGTGCGTACCCAACTGGAACGCGCCATACCCAGCATCAAAAACCGGAAACGGCTGCTCACCAAGACCACCAACGAAACACGCTTCCTGGCGGATGCCACCTCTGGTAGGACCGGCCTGCGCAAGCAGACCAAGGGCGACCTCCGTGCGGTGCGCGGACCACTGCACAATGAGCAGCCGCTCGGAGAGATTAAAGAGCAACACAAATGGGATGTGCTGAAGTTCTTCAAACAACTGAAGGGCGAACCTGACCCCATTCGCTTGGTCGCGTCGGATTATCCCCGCGAAGAACGCCTACTTGCACACGAATGGCAGCGGCAGAAGGTGCATGAACATCTCACCAGGTACGATGGCAACGTCGAGGCTTTGATGAAAGCTTGGAAGAAGGACCCGATCAAAGGCCACAATGGCGAAGCCCTGAAGGAGGTTACCGTGATCGAAAGGAAGTATTCCAAGATGCGCAGCCTCAACCCCACATTCACTGCATCGCAACTCGGCATGGTAATAGACCGAGGACTTCGCCGCGACCTGGAACAGCACATTCTGCGCAGTATGCCGGAGCGGTCAGAGAAGGAGCGCTTGGCGGTGCAATTGGCCTTCGCGCTGTACGAGAAGCCTGAACCATCTAAGAAGGAAGAAAAGCAGCTTGCGAAGTTCATGGACAAGGGTATCGAGAGAGCATTCACGGTTGAAGGGTTACAGGTGCTCAATCGCAACAGAAAGGTGCCTTTACGGCAAGTAAAGTGCAAGATGGATGACGCACTAGTTGACCATGCACTTTCTCGTGAACGCTTGCTGAAGAGAGGTGACCTCAATCGCAAGCGCTTCGTTGAAAAGTTCGAGAAATACGCGCTCGTGATCCATGTGGACAGAACCACCGGCAAGCGGGAACCGGAACCGGTAAGCCTGTTTGATGCAGTCGAACGAACCATGAAGGGGCATCCGATTGCAGAAGATCGTCCGAATTGCAAACAGTTCGTGCTTAAACGAAATAGTCTGGTGTATGTCCCCCGACCCGGTGAGGAAGAAAGGGATGTGGACTGGGCCGACCTTGACCAAATTGGGCAACGCCTTTATCGCGCAGTGAAGTTCTCGACACAGAATTACTTCTTACCCGTGACCATCTCCACGGTCGTGAAACTAGAAGCGTCACCGGCCTCGGAGCAAGATGAGGATGGAGATGAAAACAAAGCACCACGCGAATATGGGACTCAAGACTGTACCGAGTGGGTAGACTCTGATAACCCTAGAACCAAGATCCTGGAGCGATTCATACCGGTTGAATTGGACCGACTTGGCCGAAAAATCAAACCCTTGCAACGGTGATCAAACGCACCATCCATATCGGCAGTCCGTGCATGCTGCGAAGGAGGGAGCACCAACTGGTGCTCCAATACCCCAAGGAGTTGGGCCTTCCGGAGAAGACCGTGCCGATCGAGGATATCGGGGTGCTGATCCTGGACCATCAGCAGGTGGTGGTCACGCACATGTTGCTTGCCGCTTTGCTGGAGAACAATGTGGCGGTGATCACTTGCAACGAGCAGCACATGCCCACGGGCCTGTTGCTCAACTTGGACGGGCACACCGTGCAAACGGAGCTTTTTCGCCACCAGATCGGGGCCAGCGAACCCCTGCGCAAGAACCTGTGGATGCAGACGGTACAGGCCAAGTTGCGCAACCAGGCCGGGCTGCTGGAACAGATCGGCATACCGGGCGATGTGTTGCGCGAGTACGCCAAGAACACGCGCAGCGGCGACCCGGACAACCTGGAGGCACGCGGTGCCGCGCACTACTGGCGGCACCTGTTCCCCGAACACCTCCATTTCGTGCGCCATCGGAACGGCGAGCCACCGAACAACCTGCTCAACTACGGCTACGCCATCCTGCGGGCCACGGTGGCGCGCAGCCTGGTGGGCAGCGGCCTACTGCCCACCTTGGGCATCCACCACCGCAACAAATACAACGCCTACTGCCTGGCCGATGATGTGATGGAGCCCTACCGCCCCTTCGTGGACGAGCTGGTGCTGAAGATGGTGGTGCAGGACCGGATCATGGACAAGGACCTCACCACGGAGATCAAGGGCCGCCTGCTCCAAGTCCCCGCGGTGGATGTGCTGATCGATGGCAAGCGCAGCCCGCTGCTCGTGGCGGTGCAGCGTACCACCGCGAGTTTGGCACAATGTTTCCAAGGAGAACTGCGCAAGCCCTTGTACCCCGATCGACCATGAACACCCATGGGCAGGCTCGATGAATACCGCATCATGTGGGTCTTCGTCTTCTTCGACCTCCCCACCGACTCCATCAAGCACCGGCGCAACTATGCGCGTTTCCGCAAGCACATCAAGGCCGATGGCTTCACCATGCTGCAGTTCAGCATTTATGTGCGCCACTGCAACAGTTACGAGAACGCCGAGGTGCATATCAAACGGGTGAAGGGCCTGTTGCCACCCGAGGGTGACGTGATCGTGCTCACCCTTACGGACAAGCAGTTCGGCATGATGCAGTTCTTCGAGGGCAAGAAGAAGGCCCTGGCACCGGATACCCCCCAGCAGTTGGAGATGTTCTGATGGCAACCGGCACCGCGCCCGATCAACCCAAACGTGCCTGCGCTTCGGCTTTCAGCAACGGTAAGTGATTGCGCACCACCTCCCAAATGATCTTATCATCCACATTGTCATAGGAGTGGATCAACCGGTTGCGCATGCCTACGATGGCGCGGGCGCCATCCACCTTCAGGCTCGGGTCCTGTTTGGCAAGCATGCCCATGGCCTCACCGATGATCGCCAGACCACGCTCCACGGCCCGCTTGGTCTTGATGACCCGTGTGTACAAGCTCAGTGATCCGATGCCTGCAACGAAGCCCTCGATCTCGCCAATGGCCGTTAGGATGTCAGACCAGTACTTGGCGCTTCGATCCATCGTAGATCAGCTTCTTGGTGCGCTCGATCTCGGCACGCAGATAGGGATTGCGCAAGCTGCTCTCGGTGAGCAGGTCCACTGGTCGTTGAAAGAGATCCTCCAGGCCGTTCCATACATTGATGAGCATGCGCCCGGCCTGTTCGTCAGGGGCATCCACCTCCACCAGCACATCCACATCGCTATCCCCACGGAACGGCCCATGCAAACTGCTGCCGAAGGCATATAGCTTGCTTACGTGGTTGGCTTCGAGCAGTGCGCCGAATGCAACACGATCCCGATCGATGAGCTCCTTGAGCATGAACCAAAGATAGTGCGCACAGCGGTGCAAGGCTCGTTGCGAACATGGCAGGGCAATGGCCAGCTCGCAGCCGGAAAAGCGAAAGGCCATCCGAAGATCGGATAGCCTTCGCTTGCCTGCCGTTTTCTGCGACGACCCTGCACCCCGGAAACCGCGTCCTTCTAGCGGTTCCGGCAGGGTATGGTATCACAGCTCGTCAAAGATCTTGACCTGAAAGCCTTTCACAACAAAGGTCTGAAGGGCTTATTCGGTGGGGTCGGTATCACAGCTCGTCAAAGATCTTGACCTGAAAGCCTTTCACAACTTGCCCAGCGTGGGGCCTGTCTCGATCTTGGGTATCACAGCTCGTCAAAGATCTTGACCTGAAAGCCTTTCACAACTTGTTGCCGAAAGGCTTTAGCTATCCGCTGGGTATCACAGCTCGTCAAAGATCTTGACCTGAAAGCCTTTCACAACGCGGCGCGGCCCGGTGCCGTGGTCCTCGCGGGTATCACAGCTCGTCAAAGATCTTGACCTGAAAGCCTTTCACAACAACTGGGCGTAGGGCGTACCGACATATCCGGGTATCACAGCTCGTCAAAGATCTTGACCTGAAAGCCTTTCACAACAAGGATTGCCACCTTTGGCCGGAGCTTCGCGGTATCACAGCTCGTCAAAGATCTTGACCTGAAAGCCTTTCACAACATCGAACCGCTACCGTGAAGGGTTGCCTTCGGTATCACAGCTCGTCAAAGATCTTGACCTGAAAGCCTTTCACAACCAGGGTCTTCCGGGAGTGGTGCAGGGTAGAGGTATCACAGCTCGTCAAAGATCTTGACCTGAAAGCCTTTCACAACCCATCACCTTTGATGGCGGGGAATTCAGACGGTATCACAGCTCGTCAAAGATCTTGACCTGAAAGCCTTTCACAACATGATAGGAAGTAGCGCGTCGGCAACGGCCGGTATCACAGCTCGTCAAAGATCTTGACCTGAAAGCCTTTCACAACTGGTGTGTATGCAGAAAATCCAAGTTGTTCGGTATCACAGCTCGTCAAAGATCTTGACCTGAAAGCCTTTCACAACGGCGACGACATGCGGCTGGTTGCCACCATGGTATCACAGCTCGTCAAAGATCTTGACCTGAAAGCCTTTCACAACCACCATGAAAAAGGTACGCAGATACTTGAAGGTATCACAGCTCGTCAAAGATCTTGACCTGAAAGCCTTTCACAACGTAGTCCTGCACGATCACGTTGGCGCTCTCGGTATCACAGCTCGTCAAAGATCTTGACCTGAAAGCCTTTCACAACCGGTCATCGCATCGCGGAGCTCCTTGACGTGGTATCACAGCTCGTCAAAGATCTTGACCTGAAAGCCTTTCACAACAATACTGCTCTGGTATCCCTTGTGATACCCGGTATCACAGCTCGTCAAAGATCTTGACCTGAAAGCCTTTCACAACTACCACCCGCCATGCGCGAACCGCAGCGCCGGTATCACAGCTCGTCAAAGATCTTGACCTGAAAGCCTTTCACAACAGGTAGGCGAGGTAGTTCTCGTACACCGACGGTATCACAGCTCGTCAAAGATCTTGACCTGAAAGCCTTTCACAACGCCCTGCCTCGGAGCATGGCCCGGATCGTTGGTATCACAGCTCGTCAAAGATCTTGACCTGAAAGCCTTTCACAACTAAAGGGATGGTCAAAACGCTACTGCGGCAGGTATCACAGCTCGTCAAAGATCTTGACCTGAAAGCCTTTCACAACGATGACGTACACACCAGGCCGCCTGCGGGCGGTATCACAGCTCGTCAAAGATCTTGACCTGAAAGCCTTTCACAACAATGCCCGCGTTGTTGGTGGGCACCAACGTGGTATCACAGCTCGTCAAAGATCTTGACCTGAAAGCCTTTCACAACGTTCGCTGGCGGCGTACGGCGTTGCGGCCAGGTATCACAGCTCGTCAAAGATCTTGACCTGAAAGCCTTTCACAACGGGTAACGTGCTGCAGGATGTCATCCAAGGGTATCACAGCTCGTCAAAGATCTTGACCTGAAAGCCTTTCACAACGCATGGCCCTATGTCGGCGCCTGGCACCTCGGTATCACAGCTCGTCAAAGATCTTGACCTGAAAGCCTTTCACAACCTTGATGGTAGAGAGGCTATTGCCTATTCTGGTATCACAGCTCGTCAAAGATCTTGACCTGAAAGCCTTTCACAACTGAAGACCGGCCAGGCCCGGACAAAACCATGGTATCACAGCTCGTCAAAGATCTTGACCTGAAAGCCTTTCACAACCGCCGTCGTTCTCCTGCACTACATTCGCGCGGTATCACAGCTCGTCAAAGATCTTGACCTGAAAGCCTTTCACAACGTAGATGCGGGCGAACTTGTTTCCGCTCCTGGTATCACAGCTCGTCAAAGATCTTGACCTGAAAGCCTTTCACAACAGAACCGGCCAGCATGCAGGTAGTCCGACTGGTATCACAGCTCGTCAAAGATCTTGACCTGAAAGCCTTTCACAACGCGCTCGTCGAACAAGCCGATGCAGGCCCTGGTATCACAGCTCGTCAAAGATCTTGACCTGAAAGCCTTTCACAACCTTGCGCCGGGCGCAGCCGCCCGGAGTCGAGGTATCACAGCTCGTCAAAGATCTTGACCTGAAAGCCTTTCACAACCTAACTAGAGCAAGCATAATGAATGCATGAGGTATCACAGCTCGTCAAAGATCTTGACCTGAAAGCCTTTCACAACCGGTTCGTCGGTGCTCCCAAGGCTCACGCGGTATCACAGCTCGTCAAAGATCTTGACCTGAAAGCCTTTCACAACGTGTTGCTGAAGGAGAGCCTAAGCAAGCTGGGTATCACAGCTCGTCAAAGATCTTGACCTGAAAGCCTTTCACAACTCGGAACGATCATGAAACGTCGCAGGAGCAGGTATCACAGCTCGTCAAAGATCTTGACCTGAAAGCCTTTCACAACCTGTTGATGGTGCTAGCAGGACGGACGTAGGGTATCACAGCTCGTCAAAGATCTTGACCTGAAAGCCTTTCACAACTCAGTCCTGAAGGTGGACGTGATGCGCAAGGGTATCACAGCTCGTCAAAGATCTTGACCTGAAAGCCTTTCACAACGCAAGCGAAGGGGGGCACCATGTGCCCCCCGGTATCACAGCTCGTCAAAGATCTTGACCTGAAAGCCTTTCACAACGTTTGGATGGTGCTCATGGGGTGGTGCGTTGGTGTCACAGCACGTCAAAGATCTTGACCTGAAAGCCTTTCACAACTGGGTTCGGGCGTCCACACCACACCCTTCGGGTGTCACAGCACGTCAAAGATCTTGACCTGAAAGCCTTTCACAACTTTAGGATAGCGGCCCGCATGGGCCAAAGCGGTGTCACAGCACGTCAAAGATCTTGACCTGAAAGCCTTTCACAACGGCTTTGGCAGGGGTGTACACCACGCCCATGGTGTCACAGCACGTCAAAGATCTTGACCTGAAAGCCTTTCACAACGAGCTGGCGGTGTCTCGCCTTGTCGGTATTGGTGTCACAGCACGTCAAAGATCTTGACCTGAAAGCCTTTCACAACAGTTCAGGCAGTAGCGCCAGAGGATTTGAAGGTGTCACAGCACGTCAAAGATCTTGACCTGAAAGCCTTTCACAACCTGGTTCTTCAGGTCCCTCTTGAGGTACTTGGTGTCACAGCACGTCAAAGATCTTGACCTGAAAGCCTTTCACAACCAATTGAGCTGCACCGCCCCAACCACTCGAGGTGTCACAGCACGTCAAAGATCTTGACCTGAAAGCCTTTCACAACACCGTGTAGTGCCCGGAGGTGGTGCCGATGGGTGTCACAGCACGTCAAAGATCTTGATCGGAAGATCTTTCGCGGCCAAGGGCTGTTCGGTTCGCCCGGTGTGCACCTTGTTGCTGCGCATGGCGCGGGCGGAGCTGGTGTTATCGATCATGCACGCGGCATCTACCGCCCGATCACTGCGCTGGCGACCCCTATGGTGGCCAGGCCCAGGAACGGAAGGAAGAGGAGCAGCGCGATGGCGCCGCCCACCGCACATGCCCGGAGGTAGCCGAGGTACCCGCGGAAGCGCTGACCCGAACGCGCCACCACGATGCCGCCGAAGAGCAGGACGCCCGGGATCTGCAGGGGCAGGAAGGTCCATAGCGCGCTCGCCAGGGTTCCCAGGTCCGCAGCGGCGGACACGAAAGGCTGCGGTGCCATGGCCTGTTGCACCATCCAAGCGAGCAAGGCATCGCCTTGGGGGAAGAGGAAGAGCGCCACCGCCGTGGTGAGCCCATACACCAGGCCACCGAGCAGTGCCGTGCCGTAGTTGCGTCCGAAGCCCGGTGCCGATTCCTTCGTTCCGCTGGATCGAAGTACCAGGTGCAGCAGGATGGCCATCACCAGACCGCCCAGCAAGGCATAGCCCACCAGCGCCACGGCCGCTGCTACCGCGGCCGTGGTCAGCACCGTTTCGCTGGGAACGGTGGTGCGTACGTATGCACCGAGCTTCAGCACCACCAGGTTCGTGAGGAGCAGGCTGGGGGCGAGGCAGAGCGCGGCCACGCCTACCGCCAGCACATAGCCCCGCAGGCCTTTGAACGGCGCACCGATGCGTTTGGCGAAGATAGCGCCGCTCACCAGGAAGCCCGGCCCCCACGACAGCGCAATGAAGACCAACAGCACCTTCGGGTTCGCCAGCAGGTGGTCCACCAAGGCGTTCATCATGCTCAGGCTGCTCACGTGCGGCTGGGCCTGGAGACGCTCCTGCACATCGGTCATCACGGACTGGAAGTGTAGCGCCAGGCCTTCCAGGGTGCGTTGCCCGATCCCCTGGCTCAGCAACAACGCCAGCGCCCCTGCGCAGAGCGCGCTCATGCCCATGGTGGCCAGGGTGCTGTAGAAGGTGGTGCGGAAGGCGAAGCCGAAGGGCATGATGCCGCCGGGACGAAGGGCACGCATGGTGGCCACCAGCACCAAGGCGGCCAGCAGGGAGGCCAGCGCCGCCCAAGCCGCGATGACCAGGGCCACGAAGATGAGGTAGAGCGCCATGAGGAGCACCACGATGAGACCGAGCCCACCGCCGCCGCCATACCCACCTTCGCGCAACCCCCGCTGGTATTCCGAATAGCTGCCGCCGCTGTACGCTTCGCCGCGTCGTCCCTGCCAATAACTGAAGCTCATAGGGGTTCGGTTAGAACCGAAAATAGGGCGTTCCGGTCAGGTGGAAGCCCGGTGGTAGGTCAACACCGGTGGATCGTGCACGGCCATGCATCCCTGGTCGGCGCACCGGGCGCGTTCGTGTGTACGCTGGTGTCCTCCTCGCGCACCGGTGGTTCCCCAAGTTGCGCAGGCTCGAGCGCTGCTCCTACCATCACGTATCCACCACGGCCATTCCCCCATGCGATCCGTACTGGAGAACAGCGCATCATGGGACGTGGCGGCTCAGCTACCGGTGGGGCTGGCGGTGCGGAGTTGTTCCTCGATCCATGCGCGGGCCTCGGCTTCGTTGTCGGTGATCAGCAGGTGTTGCAGCTGGGGGTGGTGCTTGAAGTAAACGTGGGTGAGCCGTTGGATCATGGCCGAGTGCACCAGGATGGCCGAGGCCAGCACCTTGCCTTTGCCGCGGTCCGCCGCGCTGTGGTCCTCTTGTAGGGTGGCCAGGGTGAAATCGGCATCGCCGGGGATCACGCTGAAGGTGGCGTAGTGTCGTTCGCCCATCATCTGGCGGCGTGCGGCTTGCACCTGGGCCACCTCGTGCGGGGTGAAGACCACGCCGGGGCGGTATTCGATCTCCAGCAGGTCGGGCCGTGTGCAGCGCAAGGTGGCGAGCGGGGTTTCGACCACGGTGGGTACGATGGTCATGGCCGGGGCGATTAGGTCCATCCAAGATACGGTATCCCGTGGGCGGTTCCAAGCGGTGCGGCGGGCCGGATGGCCGAGCGGTATACGGCGAGCGCCCCGGCGGTGGGCCGGGGCGCTCGTTCGGTGTGGATCCGTGGGGTCAGGCCTCGGCCATCTGCTCGTCGAACTTCACGCCGATGCGCAGCTCGTTGCGCAGCACCAGGCGGCCGTTCTTCGGACGCAGGAAGTAGAGGCTGTCCACCTCGCTCACCGGCTCGGGTGCGGCGGTGATGGCCATGAAGCCGAGGTCCCTGGCCATGCTGAGCACGGCCTTGCGGTTGATGGCGTCGAGCGAGTGCACCTCATCGAGGAAGAAGGGCACCCGGCTCAGCGGGGTGTTGCGCTTGGGGTCCTCCTTGAGCATGCTGCGCAACACCAGCAGGTTGAACAGCACCTTGATGGTGATGGCCGTACCGTGGCTTTCCACCTGGAGGTTGTCGTAGCTGTGGGTGCGTCCGGCGCGGGTGCTCACGGTGAAGCGCAGGGTGAAGAGGTCGCCGTAGTTCAGGGTGATGCGTTCGCTGAGCTTGTTGCGGAAGCTCTGGTAGGCGGCATCGAGTTTCTTGCTGTCGTCGAACAGGCCGGTGTGGTCGGTCTCGGCCAGTTCCTTGAGGGCTCCCACCAGGTCGTTCTGGTCCATCACCTCCATCTTCAGGCTTTCGAGGTTCGACACGCTCACGTTGGTGAAGCGGCGGTTGAGGCGGTCGGCGGCGATCTTGATGTCGTTGAGGCCGTTGAGCACCTGGGCGAAGTTGGCGCGTAGCTGGTGCAGGTAGGTGTCCCAGTCCTTGCGCAGGGCCTCCTCGAAGGTGGGCAGGCCATCGATCTGTTCGCGGATCAGGCGCACGGTCTCGGCTTCGTTGGGGCCGATGATGTCGCTCTTCAGGACCATCTCGATCTTCGAGCGCAGTTGGTCCATCTCGCGGCTCATGCCGCTGTGCTCCAAGGTGAGCTTGCGGTAGAGCTCGATGGCATCCTCCGGGTCGTTGGGCACGCTGATGAGCTCCTTGCCGTTGGCCTCGGGGTCGGGCGGCGGCACGCACTGCTCCAGCAGGTGGAGCAGGCGGTTGAAACGTTCGTCCTCCTTGTTCAGGGCGGTGCGTTGTTCGAACAGCTTCACGCCGATCTCCTCCAGCTTGTCGCGCACCTCCTTGCGTTGGCGGTCGGCGGTGGTCTTCTCCTTGGTCACCTCGGCCAGGGCCTTCTGGAAGCGGGGCTCGTCCTGTTTCTCCACCTGCAGGCGTTCCCAGCGGGCCAGCTTCTTCAGGTGTTCGTCCACCTCGGCCTGGGTGGTGGCGCGTTCCTTGGCCAGCTGTTCGCGGTTCTCGATGGCCTCCATCAGCTGGGCCAGCCGGGTCTGTTCGGCCTTCAGGTCGGTGAGCGATTTCTTCAGGGCCTTCACGTCCACCAGCTCCTTCCAGGCGTTGCTGTTGTCGGGCAGGGGCAGGCTCATCAAGGCGTCGGCGTAGCGGTCGTTCTTGATGTTCTCGGCGATGGCCTTCAGCAGCTTGTCCACCTCCTTGCGTTTCTTCAGTTCCACGCCGCCCTTCTCCACGGGGAGTTTCAGCAGGTCGAGGTTGAAGAGCTTGGAGAGGCCGCGCACCTGATCCTCGGAGAGGGTGGCGCGCAGTTCGGTGATCAGCGCCTTGTCGAAGTTGGCGATGGCGCGTTCGGTGTTGGCCACGCGTCCGGTCACCTCGGCCAGGCTGCGGGCGGTGCGCTGGCGGTCGGCCTCCTCGGCGTTGCCCAGGCGTCGGTCCAGGGCGGTGAGGCGTTCCTTGGCGTTGTTCAAGGCTTCGCGTTCGAGGTTCTCCACGAAGTCGCCCAGGCCCTTGCTCAGTTCGGCGATGCGCGCCAGGTCGCCCTCCACGCGGCCCTTGCTGCCGGCGAGTTCAGCGATGCGGTCGTCGAAGTCCTTGAGGATCTCGGCGGTGCTGATCTTCTCCTTTTCGAGGGCCTCTTGCTTGGCCACGATGGCCTCCTTTACGTGCTTGTTATGGTCGTGGGCCTTGCGGCGCTTCTCCATCAGGTCGCCGTACACGGTGGCCAGGCGGGCTTCCAGGCCCATGCGCACGTCGCTCATGGCCACGTACTTCTCCAGGCGTTCCTTCTCGGCCTTCAGGGTGTTGAGCTTCACGCGGCGGTCGCGGATGCGCTCGAACTCCTCGGTCATCAGGCGGTTGGCTTCCAGCGCCGGGCGGTTCGGGGGTATGCCGGCGAGCATCAGCAGGCTGCGCTTCATCTCGTGCTGGTCGATGCTGCGCAGGCTCAGCAGGTTCTTCAGCACCTCCTTGAAGTGGGCGTAGCGGTCGTTCTCGGTGAGGTGCACGATGCCCTGGCCGTTGCTTTCGCCCTTGGTGGCCACCAGCAGGGCTTCGCGGTGTGCGGCGGCGTCCTTCAGCTCGCGGTAGTTGCGTTCGGCGAGTTTGGCCAGCACCACCTTGGGGTCGGCCACGCGGTCGCCGTCCATGAAGTCGGTCACCGCATAGGTGCCGTCGTAGGTGAAGCGTACCGGGTCGCCGCCGCTGGCCTTGCCCTGGCCGCGCCACCCCAGGATGTACGACCCGCCGGGGCCGTTGCATTCGAAGAGCAGGTAGCTGTAGTGGTCGGGGAAGTAGTACTCGCGGGTGGCCTCCGCATCATGGTCGCCGAACACCATCTGGTTCCGGTTGTCCAGGTACAGGAACTGCAGGGTGTTGATCAACGTGGTCTTGCCCGCGTTGTTCGGCCCTACGAGTTGGAGCGAATCGCTCAATTCCACTTCGGCGTAGTCGTAGCTGCCGCTGCGGATGGCGATGAGTTTGGTGGGTCCTAGTTGCATGTGCTGTCAATTCGCCGCAGAGACGCAGGGGCGCGGAGCGACCGGTGTGGCATGCTCGCTTGTTCGCCCATGTGTGTATCTCGTTGGTCGGGTTCGGTCCAATTGTAATGGTGACTTTCTCTGCGGCCTTGCGCCTCTTCGTCCGCAGCTCAGTTCAACTCCGGGTCGATGGCCTTCTTCTCCGGTGGTGCTCCGTCCAATACGCCGCGCGTTTCCTGTTCAGCGGCCAGGCTGATCTCCTGGCACTTGTCGAACATGCGGTGGAAGGGGCGCAGGAAGCGGAAAGTGTCGTCGGGGAAGTACTCCACCCAGCCGTAGTTCACCATGCGGCGCACCAATTTGCGCAGGGCGGCCTCGTCCTCGATCTCCACGGCGCGGAGGTGCGCTTTGTACCGGTCGGTCTGCAAGTGGGGCAGGCCGGCGATGCTGAAGCGTTCGGTGAGCAGGTATTCCTCCACGGGCTTGCCATCGTTGGCGGTGGCTTCGATGAGGATGAAGCTGAACACGGCGATGCCGGCGAGGGAGCTCGATGGCGGGGTGTTCTCGGCCTCTTCCTTGTGGAAGAAGAAGAAGTCGCGCGGGTGGCGGATCAGGTTCAGGCCGAGCGGCTCGAAATAGGTCCTGTACGCTTCGTAGTTCTCGGCCAACGCACTGTGCAGGCTGCCTTGTTCGTGCGTGATGTACGAGCCCTGGCGGAGCTTGTCGAAGATCTCCTTCAACTGGGGAAGGGCGGTCGTGGTCGTTTCCGTGGTCATGCGCGGGTGATGGAGATGGTCGATACTTCAAGCACGCCGTCGCGCGTGCGGTATTGTTTCTGTTTCCCGCCTTTGAACTGCACGTCCATGGTGGGGTCGAAGAGCAGCCGGCTCAGGCCCAGGAGCATATCGGAGGTGCCTTTCTCGGGGAAGGTACCGGTGATCCAGGCGGTGAGGTCCTTCACGGGGAGTTCTTCGCGCAGGTCGGTGGCCAGGCCGTTGAGCCAGAGCAGGCGCACGTAGTCGGGCGGAGTGCCGCCGTTCTCCTCCATGCTCAGCACGGGGGGCGGGGTTGGCGGGTGGCTGATCACCTCATTGATCACATGGCGGAGCACGGAGTCGGTGGGTGGGCACTCGATGCCCGCCCGGTCGGCCTGTACCATGTAGTGCACCACCCAGTCGTCCTGTTTCATCTGGCGCAGGCGGCCCAGGGCCAGGGTGGCGCCGTGGGCGATGGCACTGGCGCGGCGCAACACATCGTAGAGGGGCTGCAGCTCGCGTCGGCTCTCGTTCAAGGTGTGGATGGAGCGGCGGCGCAGGGCGCGGATCTGCCGCTCGTTCCGGGCGATCATGCCCAGCTCCACGTACACGCCCTGCTCGCGCGCCGCACGAAGGGCCAGGTCGGTCTCGTCCAGCACGCTCACCAGCAGGCCATCGACCCGCACGATCTCCACCAGCGGGTGCACGTACTGGTCCATCAAGCCCACGATGCGTAGGTAGCGCTCGCGCACGCTCACACTGGTGCGGTCCGCCTTGTAACGCGCCACCTCGCTCATCACGGCGCGGTGCGTGGCGTCCAGGTCGTCCTGCATGCGACGCAGGGTGTGGTCCACCTCGTTGGTGGCCATGGCCACGCTCAAGGCGTCGCCCGCCTCGATGCCGATCACGATCCGTTTGCGCGCGCTCTCCAACGCCGCGATGTAGCCCTGGATGATCTCCGGACTGGTGGGCACCGCATCGTTGTACAGGTAGTTGATCAGCTGCAGCAGGGGCTGCGCCATCACGTAGTGGGCGCTGCCCTCTTCCAGGGGCACGAGGATCTGCAGCTCCAGGAGGCGTTGCCAGGTGGTCTCCGGCTGTTCCGATACCGTATCGCTGAAGGTGCGTACGAGCTGGCGCACCTGTGCCTCGCTCACATCACCGGGTTTCACGGCGATGGCGTGCAGCAGCGGCACGTGGCTGGAGCAGAAGTCGAAGAAGCGTTTCGGGGTTACTTGCATGGGCTTCCACAGTCGGCGTCACGGTACGGCGAAGCCGCGCCCGCACGCCGGATGCGAGCGTGAAAGTACCCGGATGCGGTGGGAAGCCGGGGGGTGATTTATCGACAGGTGTTAGTAACGCCGTTCGGACATCCCGTATGGCCGCAAATGCGTGCTCGGTCTTTCATAGGCCCATACGCGGGACGTGTTGCAAGACCGAGGGGTGTGGACCGCAGGGAGCGATACTGCCGCGGGCTGGGCCTACGGAACAGGTCTCTCGGAGAAGGCTTGGGGAAATGGAGCTCGCGGATCGGCTGGAATTGGATGTTCGGATACCGCGAAGGCGACATTGCGGGCCTTTGCGGACCAGGAGCATGAACCAATAACGAACAAAGCCCCGACCATCGCTGGCCGGGGCTTGCGCCTATTCGTTCTGGGATGCAATTACATCATGCCGCCCATGTCGCCCATGCCACCGCCGTGGCCGTGGCTGTGCGGTGCTTCTTTCTCCTTCTCCTCGCTGATCACGCACTCGGTGGTGAGCAGCATGCTGGCGATGGAAGCGGCGTTCTCCAGGGCAACGCGGGTCACCTTGGTGGGGTCGATCACACCGGCGGCGAGCAGATTCTCGTACTCTTCGGTGCGGGCGTTGAAGCCGTAGTCGGCCTTGCCGTCGCGCACTTTCTGCACCACGATGCTGCCTTCCAGGCCGGCGTTGGCCACGATCTGGCGCAGCGGCTCTTCGATCGCGCGGCGCACGATGCCGATACCGGTGGTCTCGTCGTTGTTCGCACCTTCCATCTTCTCCAGCACTTTCTGTGCGCGGATGTAGGCCACGCCACCGCCGGGCACGATGCCTTCCTCAACGGCTGCGCGGGTCGCGTGCAACGCGTCGTCCACGCGGTCCTTCTTCTCCTTCATCTCCACCTCGGTGGCGGCACCGATGTAGAGCACGGCCACACCGCCGGCGAGCTTCGCCAGGCGCTCCTGCAGCTTCTCCTTGTCGTAGTCGCTGGTGGTGGTCTCGATCTGGGCCTTGATCTGGTTCACACGGCCGGTGATGTCGGCCTTCTTGCCGGCACCGTTCACGATGGTCGTGTTGTCCTTGTCGATGTTGATCTTCTCGGCCTTGCCCAGCATGCTCAGGTCGGCGTTCTCCAGCTTGAAGCCGCGCTCCTCGCTGATCACGGTGCCACCGGTGAGGATGGCGATGTCCTCCAACATGGCCTTGCGGCGGTCGCCGAAGCCGGGGGCTTTCACGGCGGCCACTTTCAGGGCACCGCGGATCTTGTTCACCACCAGGGTGGCCAGGGCTTCACCGTCCACGTCCTCGCTGATGATCAGCAGGGGCTTGCCGGTCTGAGCGGCCTTCTCCAGCACGGGGAGCAGCTCCTTCATGGTGCTGATCTTCTTGTCGTAGATCAGGATGTAGGCGTTCTCCAGGTCGGCCTCCATCTTCTCCGCGTTGGTCACGAAGTAGGGGCTCAGGTAGCCGCGGTCGAACTGCATGCCTTCCACCACTTCCACGGTGGTGTCGGTGCCTTTGGCTTCTTCCACGGTGATCACTCCCTCCTTCTTCACCTTGGCCATGGCCTCGGCGATCAGGCTTCCGATGAACTCATCGTTGTTCGCGCTGATGGTGGCCACCTGCTTGATCTTGGCGTTGTCGTCGCCCACGGCCTTGCTCATCTTCTTGAGCTCGCCCACCACGGAGGACACGGCCTTGTCGATACCGCGCTTGAGGTCCATGGGGTTGGCACCGGCGGCCACGTTCTTCAGGCCGCTGGTCACGATGGCCTGGGCCAGTACGGTGGCGGTGGTGGTGCCATCACCGGCGATGTCGGCGGTCTTGCTGGCCACCTCCTTCAGCATCTGGGCGCCCATGTTCTCCACGGCGTCCTTCAGCTCGATCTCCTTGGCCACGGTAACACCGTCCTTGGTCACCTGGGGGGCACCGAATTTCTTGTCGATGATCACGTTGCGACCCTTGGGGCCGAGGGTCACCTTCACGGCGTTGGCGAGATGGTCCACGCCACGCTTGAGGCGGTCGCGGGCGTCGATCTCGAATTGGATGTTCTTGGCTGCCATTTTCTTTGTGGGAATGGGTTGGGGCGGGAAAATTCCCGCCTGTACGATGAATGTTAGTTGAGGACGGCGTAGATGTCGCTTTCGCGCATGATCAAGTAGTCCTTGCCGTCGTAGCTCAGCTCGGTACCGCTGTATTTGCCGTACAGGATCACATCACCGGCCTTCACGCTCAGGGGGGTCACCTTGCCATCTTCGGCCACGCGACCGGCACCCACGGCGATCACTTTGCCACGCTGGGGTTTCTCCTTGGCGGTGTCGGGGATATACAAACCACCCTTGGTGGTCTCTTCGGCGGCGGCGGCTTCCACGAGCACGCGGTCGGCCAGGGGTTTCACTTTGGTTGCCATGTGGTTGAAGTACGTTTTCGTGCTGCCCGCTTCCCAAGCCCTGTGCCAATGAAAAAAGGCTGTCTTAGTGACAGCCTTTTTGTTGAGGATCAAAGACCGGCAGGAGGGTATCCTGCCAAGGTGACAAGGGCGCTTACTCCGTGACAGGTGCGCCTTCGGCCGGGGTGCTTGGAGCGGTGCCTTCTTCCGCAGGTACCTGGCCTTGCTCATCGGCGGTGGGGGCCACCACCTCGGTGGCGTCCAGATCGTCCAGGTCGTTTGTGCCGGAGTTCTGGATACCGGCCGAAATGAGGCACAACACCATGAGGGTGCCGGCCAGGGTCCAGGTGCCTTTCTCGAGGAAGTCGGCTGTGCGCTGTACGCCGCCGATCTGTTGGGCTCCGGTGAAACCGGCTGCCAGGCCACCGCCTTTGGGGTTCTGGGCCAGCACGACCAGTGCGAGCAAGGCAGCGACGATGAGGATGATGATGGAGATGGCGACCATGGCGACTACTTGATCAGTTGAGCTTCAAGCTCTTTTTGAAGGGCCGCAAAGTAAGCGCTTTTCTCCGGGTATTTCAACGCCAGTCGCTTATAGGCCTCGATCGCTTTGGGTAGGTTGCCCTGCTTGGCATAGACCCGTGCCAGCGTTTCGGTCACCATGCCCGCCTTGTCGTCCAAGCTCCGTTTGGCCGCTTGTTGGGGGGTGAAGAAGGCGGCTTTCTGGGGTGGCGGGGCACCGGTGTTGGTGGCGGGCAGTGGGGTCTGCTGCTGGATGAACCGGTCGATCAGCGCACGGGTGTCCACCTCTCCTTTCTTCGTTGGCGTCGACGCGGGGGATAGGGGCTCGGGCTTTTCTGTCGGCCGCTCCAACCAGTCGGCGGCTGCCTCGGGCACCTCGCGCTCTCTGGCAGGCGGGGTGGGTGGTGGCGGCGCGGAGGGCTGGTCCGCGGCCGTGAGCCAGGCGGTGAAGGACAACCGGTCGTGGCGGGTGATGCAGCGGGCGGGGCCAGCGGGTTGTAGGGGGGCGATGGGGACCACCGGCCGGGGAGTGGGCAATTCCACGGGTTCGGGCCGTGGGGGCGTGGCGTGTACCTGGGGCGGGTCGGCTTCCAGCCAACGGATGTCGTAGGCATGGGAGAGCGCGGATTCCATGATCTGGCGCTCCAGCGGGTCCTCTTCCTCCTCCTGTGCCGCCATCGGTGGTGGGGGGTGGTCCGATGGCGCTGCGGGGTCCTGCGGGGGCACTTCCGGGGTGGCGTCCTCCGTGTGGGGCAAGGCCTCTGCCACTTCGGCCTGCGGGGCCATGGCAGGGGCATCGTCGTGCGCAGGGGCCGTGGCCACGGGTGTCGCGGCGTCGGGTGCGGTGGTTTCGGCTGTGGCCGTGGCCGCCGTGTCGTTGTGGATGGGCGCCACTACCTCCAAGGCCGAAGGTGCGGTGATGGGTCCGGGTTGGCTGGGCGGTGGCTCCGCAGGTGGGGGTGGGGGCGTTCCAAGGAGCGCTTCCGGCTGCGGGTATGCCGGGGCCGGTGCGGGGGCAGGGTGTGCCAGGTCGAAGAGGGCGGTGCGGGAGGGGAGGTGTGCGGCGGCCTTGCGCAGGGTCTCTTCGGAGAGCACCTCGCCGGCCTTGTGCAGGCCCACGGAACGTAGCACCTGCGCCCCAGCGAACCACGGGAACCTTTCGGCCAGGGCCTGCAGCTCGTCCAGGTCGCCGCGGTCCACCGCCGCCGCATCCTGTACCAACCGTGTCAGCCGTTCGCGTTCCATATCGCCTGGGTTTCCGATCGCAGGTCCCGTGGGGTCACCACTCGCCCAATGTCCGGTCGAAGATATCCTGCGCCAGTTGGTTGCCGATCTCCCGGGCCAAACGTTCCTCCACCGTGGTGATGTCCATGCTGCTGTCGTAATCCGCGAATCGCGCCACCGTGAATTCCTTGTTCTTCTTGGGGTCCAGCGTGTTGATGTAGGTGACCTGCACCGTCATCGTCAACCGGTTCAGGGCGGCTGTTTCGTTCGCCTGGATGCTCACCGGCTGTACATCGTAGCCCACCAATGCGCCGCTGTACTGCACATCGCCTTCGCTCTGCTTCAGCTTCAAGGGGGTCTGGGCCAGGAGCAGGTCGCGCACGCTTTCGGTGAGCAGCTGCGCGCTCAGCGGAGTGGCCAGGGGTGCGCGCGCTTCGATCAGTTCCACGCTCATGGTCTTCGCGTTGCCCACATCGCCGCCGGAGAACCCGTAGTTGACGGAGCAGCCCGTGAGGAGGAGGAGCACGCAGATCGCAGGGAGCAACAGGCGGCCTGCTGCCGACCGCCGGCCACCGATGGTGTGCTGCATGTTCACGGGATGTCGTATTCCTTGATCTTCCGGTAGAGGGTGCGTTCGCTGATCCCCAGCTCCGCTGCGGCGTTCTTGCGTTTGTTGCGGTGCTTGGCCAGGGCCTTGCGGATCATTTCCTTCTCCTTCTCCTCCAGGCTCAGGCTCTCCTCCACCTCTTCGGTGTGGTCGATATCCTCGTGCAAGGGCCGCCCTTGCGGGATGATGCTCACCGTGCCTGGGGCGGGCATGCTCTGTGGCATGTAGAGGGGCTCTTCGCGGAATGGCTGAGCCATGGGTGCGGGGATCGGCTGCCCGCCACTGATCGCCTTCACCTGTTCCTTCAGGGCGTTCAGGTCGTTCTTCATGTCGAACAGGAACTTGAAGATCAGCTCCCGTTCGTTGATGCTCTCGGCCGAGGTTCCGCTCATGCCACCTCCACTGGGGACGAGCGCTGTGCCTTGGTCCGGCAGGTATTGCCGCAAGGTCTTCGCATCCACCTCGCGGGTCTGTTCGATCACGCTCATCTGCTCCACGATGTTGCGCAGTTGGCGCACGTTGCCTGGCCAGCGGTACGCGGTGAGCAGTTGCAACGCCTCATCCCGAAGGATCAACGGCGGTGCCTTGTATTTCGTGGCGGCCTCCTGGGCGAAGTAGCGGAACAGGAGATGGATGTCCTCTTTGCGTTCGCGCAAGGGCGGCACATGGATCGGCACGGTGTTCAGGCGGTAGAAGAGGTCCTCGCGGAAGGTGCCGCGTGTCACCGCTTGCATCATCTGCACGTTGGTGGCGGCCACCACGCGCACGTTGGTCTTCTGGGCCTTGCTGCTGCCCACGCGGATGAATTCGCCGGTCTCCAGCACGCGCAACAGGCGCACCTGGGTGGTCAACGGGAGCTCGCCCACCTCGTCCAGGAAGATGGTGCCGCCATTGGCCACTTCGAAGTAACCCTTGCGTGCTTCATGGGCGCCGGTGAAGGAGCCTTTCTCATGACCGAAGAGCTCGCTGTCGATGGTGCCTTCGGGGATGGCGCCGCAGTTCACCGCGATGTACGGGCCGTGCTTGCGTGCGCTGTACGCATGCACGATCTGCGGCAGCACCTCCTTGCCGCTTCCGCTCTCGCCCTGGATCAACACGCTGAGGTCCGTGGGGGCCACCTGGGCCGCGATCTCGATCGCACGATCGAGCCCCGGCGCGTTGCCGATGATCCCGAATCGCTGTTTGATGGGCTGCACGTTCATGCCGGTAGGGGTTCGGATGATCGGATGGAAAGGACGCTGCCCTTGAGACTCCCCGGTGTGGCGCTGTCGATGCGTGCTTTCACGAAGGTGCCGGGCGTCAGCTCCACACCATCCACGGAGCGCGGTAGGATCACCACGCTGTTCTGCGAGTTCCGGCCGAACACATGGTCCGCGCTGCGTTTGCTCACGCCTTCCACCAGCACCTCGTGCACCTGGCCCACATAGCCGAGCATGCGTTGGGCGCTCGCGATTTTCTGGGTCTCGATCACTTCCGCCAAACGTCGTCCCTTCACCTCTTCCGGGACATCGTCGGGGTATTTGCGCGCGGCCAGGGTCTTGGGTCGCTCGCTGTATTTGAACATGAAGGCCATGTCGTACTGCACCTCGCGGATCAGTGCCAGGGTGGCTTGGTGGTCCTCTTCGGTCTCGCCACAGAACCCCGTGATGATATCGGTGCTGATGGCGCAGTCGGGCATGTGCCTGCGGATGCTCGCCATGCGTTCCATGTACCATTCGCGGGTGTAACCCCGGTTCATGCGTTGGAGCACGGCGCTGCTGCCGCTCTGTACGGGCAGGTGGATGTACTTGCAGATGTTGTCATGCCGGGCCATCACGGCCAGCACCTTGTCGGTCATGTCCTTGGGGTGGCTGGTGCTGTAACGGATGCGCAGCGTGGGGCAGGCGCGGGCCACCATTTCCAGCAGGTCGGCGAAATCCACGGTCGGCTGGTGGGCATCCGGGACGGGGCGACCCAGTGGGTCGCCGCTGCGGGTGCCATCCGCAGCGGTGGTGGCCTGCGACGTCGATGGGCGCCATTTGTACGAATCCACGTTCTGCCCCAGCAGCGTCACCTCCCCGTAGCCCTGCGCCACCAGCTGCTCGCATTCCCGCACGATGCTCTCCGCATCGCGGCTGCGCTCCCGTCCGCGCGTGAACGGCACCACGCAGAAGGCGCACATGTTGTCGCAACCGCGCATGATGGTGACGAAGGCCGTTACGCCGTTCGTGTCCAGGCGCACCGGTTCGATCTCGCCGTAGGTCTCCTCCCGGCTCAGGAGCACGTTCACGGCCTTCTGTCCCGTGCCCACCTTATCCAGCAGGTCGGGCAGGGTGCGGTACGCGTCCGGCCCCACCACCAGGTCCACCACCTTCTTCTTCTCCAGCAGGTCCTCGCGCATGCGTTCGGCCATGCAGCCCAGCACGCCCACCTTCAGGCCCTTGTTGCGGGCCTTCAGGTTGTTCATCTCGTTGATGCGCTGCAGCACCGTGTACTCCGCCTTCTCGCGGATGCTGCACGTGTTCAGCAGCACCAGGTCGGCTTCCTCGGCGCTCTTCACCGGGGTGTAACCGTCCTTGGCCAGGATGCTCGCCACGACTTCGCTGTCGCTCACGTTCATCTGGCAGCCGTAGCTTTCGATATAGACCTTCTTCTGCACCTTCGTGGGTAAGGGGTGCAAAGGTACCGGATCCCCGCGGGGCTGACAACGTGGCAGTTCGGGCTATGCGTTGCACCTCGGACAGGGGTCGGCAACGGCAAGGGCGGGTTACGCACCAGGTAGGCGATATCGGCCTAGGTAGCACCACGCGTGGTGGACCTTGGGCGAACGGGGCCATGGCGTATTCCTGCCGGATCCGCTTTTTCCCCTGCCGACCTGATACCATTATGCACTACCGAGCCGGTGATGAAGATCCGGCCGAGCTCAGCGATCTGGACCACTGGGGTGATAGCGTGAAGGGTGCGAGGCATTTCACCTTCTCACGCTTATTACCCTTTCACCTTTTCACCATTGGATCGACCGGTTCCTTCATGCCGTCTCAGTAAGGTGTAGGCTAGAGATCCGAAGGGATCTATTCGCAGGACGATACGGCGGGGTTGTTGCATAGCATGGACCTGCCGCGTATGACCCAAGGCGTGCGTGCGGTCATCGGCGGTTCGAGCGGTGGAACGTTCGTCGCGGGGTTGGGGGGCGTCGCTGATGGGCCGCTGCCACAGGAGATGAGCGGCATGGCGGTGGTGATGAAGGAAGTGGCGTTAGGCATGGTTCACTTCTTCCGTACGGCCGGAACCGCCGGGTTAGCGCTGGCTGCCTTCGGCACGAAGCGATGCTGGTCCTCGCTCCACACGAAGAACGCGCTGGTGCGCGTGCCACCATCGGTCATGGTGGTCACCTCCGCCTCGTATAGGGACGTGTTCTCCTCATCCTCTGCGATGAAGCGCACGGTACGTTCCACCTGCGTGTTCATAGGGCCGTTCGGTCCACCGCGTAGTTCTTGGAACTCGAACGTGGTCACGGAGAGGATGGGTTTCAATTCCGGGAAGGAGAAGTAGTGTTCCGATCGGCTCATGTTCATCATGTCGCCTTCGGAGGATACGAACTTCACCGCCACGGGCCAGTTGTTCATGACCACGAGTTCGGGCTTGCGCTGGTCTTCCAGCGTACCCTGCTCAAGGAAACCGGGAATGAACGCTTCTTTCTTGGTGGGCCGATCGTTGTCATCATAGCTCATTCGAGCCATGTCGATACGGTCCACGCAGAATTCGCAGAACACGCTTTCGGGGTCGCGTGGTACCTGGGTTCGGAAGAACACGATCAGTTCGGATCCGCCGACCTGGAAGGTGGTGTCCACTGTTGTCTCCAATGGGCCGCTCGAATAGGTCTCGAAACGAGCGGCCACCTCGGAGCTGGGCTGCCAGCGCACCACGGGCGGCGTGCCGGTGGCCTTGCTGCCGTAGTGCAGGGAAAGGAGTTGGGCCCGGTCGCCCAAGGAGTGGGCCTGTGCCGCGGCGAACAAGGTGGTGGCCATGGCGTAGCCGATGGCGAGGGATCGGAGATGGGACATGAGGGTCGTGGTTGTTGTCGTTCGGTGCCGTGCCTTCGGGGAGTCTCGGAGAACATCCTTCCGTCCGGATCATCGCTTCGCCAGCACGAAGGTGGCGATGGTCGCTGCGGCGCTCACATGGTAGCCCCATCCGATGGAGATGGCGTTCGAGGTCATTTTCCGGGCCATCCCGAACATGTCGTTCGACTCGGGCAACGAGGGGTTGGACAACTGATACAAGCCGATGCCGGCATAGACGATCAGGACCAGCGAGCCGATCAGGAACCACTTCTTGTGTTTGGTGATGGCGGGTACAAGGTCGGCCACGAGGAAACCGATCAACGCGATCGGGAAGAGCAGCAGCAGCCCCGAAACCAGGATGCTCCCGCCGCCGCCCATGAGCGCGTTCATCGACGATAGGCTGTCCGCACCCGAGGCCAAGGAGAACATGTTGGCGGTCTGCGATACGAACATCTTGACCTTCAGCCACGGTAGAAGGCAGCCCAGCAAAGCCACCACGGCGGCGATGTTGGCCTTGTTACCGGTGAATTTGGCCACGTCGAACTTCGGGAGCGTACTGGTGTCCAGTGAGAACCCCGGTTTGTTCAGGGCGACACCACACTGCGTGCACATCACCTGGCTCTCGGCCGTGGCGTTGCCGCACGAGGGGCAGAAGCGGTTCGACTTGCGAGGGTCCATGCCGCACTTCGGGCAGCCGATGGCTTTCTCGTTCACTTCATTTGAGCAGTTCCTGCAATGCATGGGATGATGGTTGGGTTGGTTCGGTCAGTGGTTCGCGGTGGTCAGCGGATCAGGATCAGCAGGAGTACGCCTCCGGCCACCCACCATCCACCGCCCGTTCGCATCAGTGTTTCACAAGTTGCACGCGGTGTATCCGTTCCAGTTCCTTCCAGAAGAAGGCCGTGTAGGTGCCGCTGGCATGCTGGCCCAGGTCGATGTACGTCTCGCCGTTCAACACCTTGTCATGTACCAGCTTCCCTTGCGGGTCGTAGAGTACCACGCGCAGGGGTTGGCCATCTTCGCTGCGTACGGTGATGCCCTCGCTGAAGGGGTTGGGGTAGGTGGTGATGCCGGTCTGGGTAAAGAGGTCGGCAACGTTCGTATGGACGACATCGGCGGAGAAGAAATTCGTGAGGCTCCATTTACCGTTTGAATCCATGCTACGGACAGCCAGCGTATTCCCCTGTGCGATGGAGAGTGGGTCGTCGGACCATAACGCGGCTTCCACAAGGTTGATCTGTGGCTCGGTTACCGTGAGAGCCGCTGCGCTACCGAAGCCCGGATCGTTAGCGGTGGTCAGGTTGAAGACTTCCACGCGCACGATATCACTGGCCACGTCGGGAGCCGTGATCACGATGGGCGCATGAACGGTCAGGCTCCAATGTCCCGCTGAGTCGATGGTGCGGACGAACAGCGTATGCGATCCGGGCGCAAGGGCCGAAACATCTGGTAGGGATCCGATACCCGGAGCATCGGTACCGGTGCCACTCCATACCTCCGTGCCTTCACCGAATCCGGGATCCTGGTCCAGGAAATACTCCACGCGCGTTAGGAGTGGCGGTTCAGGTTCAGTTGTGACCACTGCCGTGCTGAAGTTCGTCAAGCTCCAATGCCCACTGGCATCGATGGTCCGGATACCGATGGTATGTACACCGGGTGAAAAGCCGTTGAGACTGATGGGTAGTTGGATGGATGCCACGTCGGGTTGTTGGGCCAGCGCGAACGAGTTGTTGGCACCGAAGCCGAGGTCCTGGTCGATCCAGTATTCGCCACGGATCATGTTCTGCGCGTGGGCCGCTCCGCACAGGAGGACGGCCGCGAACACGGTTTGAAGGTGTGGCATGGCTCAGGGGTTGGAGCGGGTGCTCAGCGTTACTTGAACGGGACCGCCGCCGGGCGTGGTCTCCACGGTGCTTTGTAACTGATAGATGGCCGGTATGGGTGGAATGCCGCTTAACCGGTAGGGCGATGCGCCACTGAACGCACCACGCGGTGAGGCTCCGTTCTCGTTGTACGGCGAACTGGCTAGGATGTCGTACTTGCTGTCGTCGGTACCGACGGTGAGGTTGTACACGTTGGCCATGTTCACCACCGCGTTGCTCGCATCGCCACCCGCTAATGCGACTGCACTGATGTTGTCATGTATCGTATTGTTCGTGCCGGTGATGTTCCCTTGGTAGAAGACGTTGCGGGCGATCTCCGCGTTCTTCATCTGATGATTCCCGTTGTATAGGAACGTGTTGTTCAGTACGGATAGGTTGGTGATGACATCCGCAGCCTCTACGAGGGCGAGTGCGCCGGTGATGAGGTTATTGCGGATGGTCAACCCATTGATCGTTTGGGTTCCTATTTCTTCATTGATCCCGCCGGACCCTATGAAATTCTCGGCGATCAGGATGTTCGAGACCGAGACTCCCGTGCCGTTGGGGAAATTGATCCCCAAGGACTCGAAGATGCAGCGGCGAACCTCGATGTTGGCTGTGTTGGAGATGTTAAGTCCGCCGCCGGCGTTCACGAAATGAAGACCCAAGAGCGCCGTGCCCGACGAGTTGATATTGTTCAAGGTGAGAAGATTCACACGCGAACTTTGGCTGTTGGCCTGCAAGCCCGGATTGTTCGGTGCCGTCGGCCCCAGCTTGTATCCAGCGCCGATGATCACCAGCCGTTTGGTTATGGTAGCATCGCCATAGTTCGCGTCAGAAGGTTCCAGGTGGATGGTGTCGCCATCCAGAGCGGCGGAAATGGCGGAGGGGAGGCTTTGGTGGCAATCCGCACAAGCCGTGGCGAGTACCGCAACATTGTTCACGCGCAGGATGCGGGCCTGGGTGGCGGTGCTTGCCAGCAGCAGCGCTCCGGTCAGTAGTGTGGTCAGTGTCTTCATGGTTCTTGGGGTTCGAGGTGGTACGGTCTGAAGGTTGGGGTGGTACTATCGTCCGTGGGTTGTTCCCGCGGGTCGGTTCGGGGAGTGAGGGAGCCTGCCGTGTCGGACCAGGTGGTTCATTCGATTCGTGCGGTCAGGCCCGTAAGCTGGGTCCCGTGGGTCACCAAAACTGGTGCGCACTGCCCCGCGGTCCTGATCGTTTCAAGGATCCGGAGCCTTTCTCATGGTATTCGGCGGTGGTCGTCGCCAGGTCCGCAGCGGGTGTGCCACGCGTGTTACTGAGCCGGTGATGTAGATCGGGCCGAGCGCAGCGGTCTGGACCACTGGGGTGATAGCGTGAAAGGGTGCAAGGCATTTCACCTTCTCACGCTTTTCACCCTTTCACCTTTTCACCATTGGATCGACCGGTTCTTTCATGCCGTCTCAGTAACCACAAGACCGCGCACGGCAAGGGCCTTTCCCACTCATCCCGTATCGCTCGGTCTGTTCATCCGGTCCATCTGCGCATGGGGTGGGGGACCCTGAAGTGGTCTGCGGGTCGCGGTCGTGAGGCAGCGAAGTAGTATGGAAGTGAAGGTGGCCGTGGCTTCCGCTCTGCATCACCACACGGATCCGTAGCGGTACGGCATCTTGCTCACCGCACGGGCAATGGATCCAGGGAGCGGGCAGGGAAAGGCTTGCGGATGGGCCACCTACGGATCGGCAGGACCGGGATGCCCCAATGGTGTCAGATCTTCTCCAGCACCTTCATCAACTCTCCCTTCATGCGACGGCTCACGGGTAGGTTGGTGCCATCGCTCATGATCACCTCGCCGCCCTCGCCACGGATGTAGCGTTTGATGTGCTTGCGGTGCACCAGGTGGCTCTGGTGGATGCGCACGAATCCTTTGTCCGCAAGGAACTCTTCGAAGAGGGCCAAGGGACGGGTCACCAGGATCGGTTTCTTCTCGGTGCGCGTGTGCACCACGGTATAGGTGTCGTCGCTGCTGCAGTACACGATATCGTCGAGGTGGAGCACCGTGAGGCCCTTGCCATCGCTGATGGCCACTTGGCGGTCGCTGATCACGTTGCCCAACAAGGCCTGCAACATGGGCGTGCGCGATCCAGCGCTGAGGCGGGTCAGCGCCTTTTGCACGGCTTCATCGAACTCGTCGGCGCTGTATGGCTTCACCAGGTAGTCCAAGGCGTTGAACTTGATGGCGCGCACGGCGTATCCGGCATGTGCGGTCACGAACACCACCAAGGGTTCCAGCGGAACGATCCGTTTGAGCAGGTCGAAGCCGGACAGGCCACCGAGCTCCACATCCAAGAAGAGCAGGTCGGGTCGTTTCTCCTTGATTAGTGGAACGGCTTCGGGTACGGACCCTGCCTTGCCCACGAGAGCCACTTCTGGAAAGCGCTCGGCCAACAGCGTGGCGAGCACATCGCGAAAGCGTGGGTCGTCGTCCACGATGATGGCGGTGGTGGGCATGGGCGCGTGGATGAAACTACGGCTTTCGCTCGGTATGGGGCGTGGCTGTTCCATGGCCTATTCCAAAAATGCGGCCACGCGATGGCCACGAACCGTTGTTTCGAGGATATGGCGGGCCAGGCCTGGAAAGTGGCGGACCCTAGGGTGCATCGGGCGGCTTGGACCGTGATCGGGCGGCGGCCGTGATCATGGTGAAGGACGAATACGTGATCCACTCCCGGAGGTCATGTGGGCCGGCGGGCGTGTGGCGCGAACCGGGGGGTCTGCTACGTGGGTTCGAGGGGGAGCCGGAGGGTCACACGCGTGCCCGGGCCAAGGTCTTCCACGCCCATCGTGGACGGTTTGCCGGTGCGTTCGCTGCGCAGAGCAAGCCTTTCTGCGGTGATGGTGCCGCTCATGGAGCGTCGGCCATTGCGCGGTGCCGCAGCCTCGCGTCCCACCCCATCGTCCTCCACGGTGATCATCAGCTCATCCGCCTTTTCCTCGATCCGCAGTCGGATGTGTCCAGGACCGCTCTTGGGCATGATGCCATGCTTCACCGCATTCTCCAGCAGGGGCTGGATCAGCATGGTGGGGATCGGGGTGCGGCGTGTGGCCTCATCATCGGGCAGGTCGATGGAGAAGTCGAACTTTTCGCCGGTCCGGGCGCGTTCAAGGGCGAGGTAGGTGCGTGCGGTTTCGACCTCATCGCTCAGGGGCACCTCGTCCAGGCGGTTGTTCTCCAGTGTGCTGCGCATCCATTGGGCGAACCGGCTCAACAGGTCGCTGGCGGACCGTGCGTCGTTCACCAGGAGGTAGCTGTTGATGGCGTGCAGCGCATTGCCGATGAAGTGGGGGTCCATCTGTGCGCGCAGGGCCTTCGCTTCGAGCTGGGCGGCCTGCTTGGCGAACCGTTCGCGGCGGCGCTTGCGGTCCAGGATCACCAGCCAGGCACCCGCTCCGGCCAGGAGCAGGCCCCCACCCCCCAGGAGCAGGGAGCGGGTGTCGGCGCGCTCGGCGCGCAGCTCGGCGATGGTACGCTGGTCTTCGATGTCGCGCAACTGCTGGGCGGACCTCAGGCTGTCGGCGAGCCGTTCACGATCGAACTTCCATTGCAGGTCGCGTTGCACCAGGTCCTTGCGTTGGGTCTCGCTCAACGTGTTGTCCTTGAGGCGTTGCACCTGCTGCTGGTGGGTGTAGGCCCGGTCGTACCGGCCTATGGCGGCATAGAGCACCCGCAGCCCGTCGTGCAGGGCCATTTCGTTCTGCGGGTGGGAGTGCCCTTGGAGCAGCTTCAGGCCGGTCAGGTAGGCGTTTTCGGCCTCGCGATGCGATCCTTTGGTGTGGAGCACCATGCCCAGGTCCTTGTACGAACCTGCGGTGCGTGCCGGGGTGTCGTGCGCCTGGCGGATCGCGATGGCTTCGCGCGCATGTTTCAACGCACTGTCCAGCGCACCGGTGCGGTGTTCGGCATCGCAAAGGCCATCGAGCAGGTCGCCCAGCTGAGCGGGCATGGTGGTGCCGCGTGCGATGGTCACCCCCTGTCGGCAATGCCAAAGCGCCAAGGCGTTGCGTTGTTCCAAGGTGAGGCCGTTCTCCCTGCATCGTACGCTGTCCAGGTCCACCAGGTAGCGGCCCAACTGTCCATGTCCGGTCATGCTCCGTTTCGGCACGCCCAAGCTGTCGTAGATGGCGATCATGCGCTTGTACGACTGGATCACCTCGGCCGGTGGGGCCACATGTTCTTGGCAATAGGCCATGTAGAAGATGCAGGCGGCGGCCTCGAACATCATCTTTTGGTCCGCATGGATGTCGTAGGCCTGTTGCAGATGTTCCAGCGCGGGCACGTACAGGCCCTTTTCGATGTAGGCGCTACCCAGGTTCATTTGGTTCCAGGCCCGCATGCGGAAGTCGCCATTCGGACCCAGGGTCTTCAACGCCGAATCGTAAGCGGCGATCGCCTCATCGGCTTTGCCCGCCCAGTAGTACGCATAGCCCAGGTTGCCCAGGACCCTTACGCGGGGAAGGCTGTCCATGCCGATGCTGTCCAGGATCCGCAGGGCTCGCCGCTGCAGCAACAGGGCCTCGTCGGTGTTGCCATGGTCGAGCAGCAACGACCCGTTCGAGCTGAAGGTCTCGGCCAACTCCACTTGGGCGTCCGCCATCCGAGCCACCACTACGGCACTGTCGTAGTACGCTTGGGCCGTCGTAGGGATCATCCTGCGGTAATGCGCGTCGCCCATCCTGCGGAGGTGACGTGCGAGCATGGTGGCATCGCCCAAGGCCGCATGGAGTTCGCGCACCGCAGGCGCATGCGTGGCGAAGAGGTCCATGGAATCCAGCTGTACCGCGTTGTAAAGGAGCGTGCTGCCCATTCGGGCCTCGGCCACGAGGTCTCCGTGCTGAGCGGCCAGGTCCCACCCTTGTTGAGCGGCGTGGAGGCCCGCCAGGTGGTTCCCGCGCTCTCCGGTCTGTGCCACGGTCAACAACGAGTCGACCTTGGCCTTCGCGGGGTGGACCTTGGTATCCGCCACCTCGGAACGCCCACAGGCGACCAGGCAACCAGCCAGTAGTACTCGGGTCAGGATCCCACGCATCACGCCAAGATAGGAGAAGTGTCCGGATCAGGACGCAGCCGATCCAGGGCTCTCGGCCCAGCTGCTTCAGGTGCTTTGAAAGCAAGTCCATGGATGGGCGCAGCGCGATCAGCGCCGTCGGCCCGTGTTCATGCACTTCCGGCCGGATCACAGTCCGCCCTCCGCCGAAGCCTTACATGATCGAGGTATTGACCCCTCCACATCTCTGCGTGATCCGGATTCCTCTGCGCTCTCCGCGTCTCTGCGTGAGAGGTCTTCCTCTGGGTCTGCGTGAGAAGTATTCCTCTGCGCCCTCTGCGTCTCTGCGTGATCCGGATTCCTCTGCGCTCTCTGCGTCTCTGCGTGTGATGTATTCCTATGGGTCTCTGCGCGAGAAGTATTTCCCCCGGTCGTTCACTCGCCCAGCCACTCCAAGCTCACCGAGTTGATGCAGTACCGCAGTCCGGTCGGCTTGGGCCCATCTTCGAACACATGGCCGAGGTGTGCGCCACAACGCCCACAGGTGGTTTCCGTGCGCACCATGCCGAAGGTGAGGTCCTCGTGGTAATGCAAGGCATCCTTGCGCTGGGGTTGGAAGAAGCTCGGCCACCCGCAGCTGCTGGTGAATTTGCTATCGGCCTGGAAGAGCACGTTGCCGCACACGGCGCAGGCGTAGGTCCCGATCCCCTCGAAATCCCAGTATTTGCCCGTGAAGGCACGTTCGGTGCCCTTCTCGAAGGCGATGTGGTAAAGGTCTTCAGGCAACAGTTTCTTCCATTCGCTCAAGGGCACGTTCAGCTTGTTCGTGTCGGTGTGCGAGTAGTACGGATTGTTGCTGTGGTCGTATTGGCTCATGGCAAGCGATGGTGTCGGCGGTTCATGGCTTTGTGCCCGGCCGCAGGAGGTCAGGTACACCAAGAGGATCAGGGGACTCCAGGTCCGTAGCAGGGCAACGCAACGGTCGTTCCGGGAGCGGGTCATTCGTCCTGCTTCTCCTTGATCAACTTTCCATCGGGTGTGTAGTAGAGCTCCATCGCCTGGACTTTTTGCTCCACCTTCACCTTGTAGAGCTTGGGTTGTTCGGCGGTAGCGTGCAGCTCCACGTCAGCCACGCGCCAAGTGGCGTACTTACCGGCCTTCAAGGCGGCAACGACGGCTGGGGGAAGATCCTTCATGCCGATCTCCCGTTCGGTCCGCACCCATGCCCCTTCCGGCGTGTAATAGCTATCGTATTCGACCCCCTTCAAGGTGTATTCCACACGGTAGTTGCGTTTGCGGCGCTCCCATTCCTTCACCACCGCATCGGGGTACTTGGCGGCGAAATGTGCGACAGCCTTGGCCGGTGGTTCCACCGCGGACTGTGCCCCGGCCTGGAGGGTAAGGAGCAGGGCGAATAACGTGGTCGGAATGGTGCGCATGGTAGGCTCGAATGGAACGAAGATAGGTCCGGTCGTGGCCGATGGATCCACCTTCCCCTTTAGGGGAAGCATCGGTCACGGGCCGATACGATCGCCGGAAAGCCAGCGGATACACTTTTCTTTGCCGCCCCGCCCCCCCCGCAGTACCGGTCGGGTGGGGCACAACATCGCGGAACCCAATGGCGAAGAAGAATAGCGATCTGGTGATCGTGGAGTCTCCGGCGAAAGCCAAGACCATCGAGAAGTACCTCGGCGACGGCTTCACGGTGCTGAGCAGTTATGGTCATGTGCGCGACCTGCCCGAACGCGACCTCAGTGTGGATGTGGAGAACGGTTTCGAGCCCACCTACATCATCCCCGATGACAAGAAGGACCGCCTGAGGCAACTTCAGAAGGAAGCCGACAAGGCCGCCACCGTGTGGCTCGCGACCGATGAAGACCGCGAAGGAGAGGCCATCAGCTGGCACTTGAAGGAGGCGCTGGGACTTCCGGACGCCAAGGTGAAGCGCATCACCTTCAACGAGATCACCAAGAAGGCCATCCTGGAGGCCATCGAGAACCCACGGACCATCGACGTGCACCTGGTCGATGCCCAACAGGCGCGCCGTGTCCTCGACCGGCTGGTGGGCTACGAGCTCAGTCCGGTGCTTTGGCGCAAGGTGAAACCCAGCCTCAGCGCGGGGCGGGTGCAGAGCGTCGCCGTACGCATCATCGTGGAACGCGAACGCGAGATCCTGGACTTCAACAGCAAGAGCGCGTTCCGCATCACCGCCGTGTTCACCACCGGCAGTGGGGCGCAGGTGAAGGCCGAACTACCGGCACGCTTCGCCACCGAACCCGAGGCCATGGATTTCCTGAACGGATGCCTTGGCGCGGACTTCACGGTGAACGCCGTGGAGAAGAAGCCCGGCAAACGCACGCCCGCCGCACCGTTCACCACCTCCACCTTGCAGCAGGAGGCGAGTCGCAAGCTGGGCTTCGGGGTGGACCGCACCATGCGTATCGCACAGGGGTTGTACGAACAGGGGCACATCACCTACATGCGTACCGACTCGGTGAACCTGAGCGAACAGGCCATCGCCGCGGTCGCGGCACAGATCAGCGGCCAGTACGGCGAGCGCTACAGCAAGCCCCGGCGATACACCAGCAAGAGCAAGGGCGCACAAGAGGCGCACGAAGCCATCCGCCCGGCGGATATGATGGTGCGGAACGCCGGGGGCGACCGCGATGCCGAACGCCTCTACGACCTGATCTGGAAACGCACCCTCGCCAGCCAGATGGCCGATGCCGAGCTGGAGAAGACCGTTGTCGACATCGCCATCAGTTCGCGTCCCGGCCAGGTGCTCAAGGCCTCCGGTGAAGTGATCCTCTTCGATGGCTTCCTCAAGGTCTACATGGAAGGCAAGGACGATGAGGATGGCGAGGAACAGGAAGGTCTGCTCCCGGAGATGAAGCAGGGCGAGAAGCTCGGCTTGCGCGAAATGGTGGCCACCGAGCGTTTCGATCGCCCGGCGCCGCGCTACACCGAGGCCAGTCTGGTGAAGAAGCTGGAAGAGCTGGGCATCGGACGCCCGAGCACCTATGCGGCCACCATCAGCACCGTGCAGAAGAAGAACTACGTGGTGAAGGAGGACCGCGAAGGCACCAAGCGCGCCTACCGCATCCTCACCCTGGCGAACGACACGATCACCGATGTCACCGCCACGGAGAACGCCGGTGCCGAGAAGCAGAAGCTCTTCCCTACGGACATCGGCATGGTGGTGAACGACTTCCTCGTGGAGCACTTCCCCACCGTGGTGGACCTCCACTTCACCGCGAAGGTGGAGGAGGAGTTCGACGTGATCGCCGAAGGCAAGGAGAACTGGCGCGAGATGCTCGCGCGGTTCTATAAGCCGTTCCACGCCACCATCGGCACCGTACAGGAGACGGCGGAGCGTGCCACGGGCTCGCGGGAACTGGGCATCGACCCGGTCAGCGGCAAGCCGATCATCGCACGCATCGGTCGCTTCGGCCCCATGATCCAGATCGGCACGGTGGAGGACGAGGAGAAGCCGCGCTTCGCCAGTCTTCGGAAGGACCAGAGCATCCAATCGATCACGTTGCAAGAGGCGCTCGACCTCTTCAAACTGCCACGCACCTTGGGCGAGCGGGATGGCGAGGTGGTGTCCGTGGGCATCGGTCGTTTCGGGCCGTACGTGCGCCTGGGGGCCACCTATGCCAGCCTCACGCCGGAAGACGACCCCTTGGCGATCGACCTGCGCCGTGCGGTGGAGCTCATCGACCTGAAGAAGGCCGCCAACGCCACGCGCGAGCTCGGCGAGTACAAAGGCGAGATAATCGTGCAGGGGCGTGGTCGCTTCGGCCCCTTCGTCAAGTTCGGGAAGACCTACGCCAACGTGCCCCGGAACGAGGATCCGGCCACCGTCACCCTGGAGCGGGCCATCGAGCTCGTGGAGGCCAAGCTCGCCGGGGTGCGGCAGAACATCCTCAAGGAGTTCGAGGGTTCGGTGATCCAGGTGCTCGCGGGGCGCTACGGCCCGTACATCACCGATGGGGACAAGATCGCCAACGTGCCCAAGGAGAAGGCCCCGGAGCAGGTGACCTTGGAAGAGGCCACGGCCCTGCTGGCGGCCGCACCCGAACGGAAAGGGGCGCGGCGCGGGCGTGCGGCCAAGAAGGCCGCTCCGGCCAAAGCGGCCAAGAAAGCCGCCAAGACCCCCGCAGCGCGCAAAGCCCCTGCGAAGAAGGCCGCGCCCAAGAAGGCGGCCGCGAAGAAGAGCGCCAAGAAGGGATAGCTGTTGCCAACAACGACCTGTGGGCATCCATCGCACGGTGGGTGCCCACTTGCTTTCCATACCCCTGACCTTAGCGCCGACAGGGTCCGAGGATCATCGGGATCACGGGGCCCCGCGACCGGGACATGGACATCAGCATCTACTTCAAGCCCAGCGAACGTTTTGGCAACAGCCGGCCGGAATGGCCCGCCAATACCATCGGGGACAACGTGCTCAGCCATACCTCCCAAGGTGGGTTCCCCGCGCTCGAAGGCATGCAGGTGGCGTTCTTCGGCGTGCTCGATGATCCGGGCAACGCACGCCCCCGCGGGGTGGTGCATGCCCCCGATGCCGTCCGCGACGAGCTGTACCGCCTTTTCATGCCCAACGGCAACCTGGCCTTGGTGGACCTGGGCGATATCCACCCCGGGGCCAGTGCTGCGGACACCCAGCACGCCGTGGCCGAGACCCTCGCCGAACTGATCCGCATGAACATCGTGCCCGTATTGATCGGCGGCGGGCAGGGGCACACCTTCTCGCAATACCTCGCCTACGAGAAGCTGGAGCGTACGGCCAACCTGGTGTGCATCGATGCTCGCTTCGACCTGGGCGAACCCGGGCAGGGGCTGGCCGAGAGCAGCTACCTCAGCCACATCGTCCTGCGCCAGCCCAACTACCTGTTCAACTACAGCAACCTCGGGTACCAGACCTACCTGGTGGATCAGCCGGGCATCGAACTGATGGACCGCCTGTTCTTCGACGCCCATCGCCTGGGCGAGCTGCGCGCCACCATGGCCGACGCCGAACCCGTGATGCGCAACGGCGATACGCTCAGCGTGGACATGACCAGCGTGCGCCGCAGCGATGCGCCCGGCACCAGCCGCCCCGGCCCCAACGGCTTCCATGGCGAAGAGATCTGCCAGCTCATGCGCTATGCCGGCATCAGCGAGAAGATCACCTCCGTGGGTATCTACGAGATGGACCCCACCGTGGACCAGGACAGTACCACCGCCCAGCTCGTGGCGCAGATGGTCTGGTGCTTCCTCGATGGCTTCCGAAGCCGCACCAACGACCTGCCTTGGCTGGACCGCAAGCGCTTCACCCGTTTCCGCATCCCCATCCGGGGCCACGAACAGGAACTGGTGTTCTACAAAAGCACCGTGAGCGACCGCTGGTGGATGGACATCCCCTACAAGGCCGAACAGGAGGCGCGCTTCGAAAGACACCACCTCGTGCCATGCTCCTATTCCGACTACCGGATGGCCTGCCGCGAAGAGGTGCCCGACCGCTGGTGGCGCACCTTCCAGAAGCTTTCCTGACCCCGGGACCGCCCGGCCGAAAGGCTTGGGAACCCGATCCCACGGCACCGATCCAACATTTGGACGGATCGGAATGTTGTTATATTGGCGCCGGTTCTGGCAAGAACCCAGGGGCATGTCGTCCCAAGAACGGCGGAAAAGAACGATACACGAATGAGGGGGATACTTACCGCAACGGTCAGTCTGTGCATCGCTGGAGCAGCTCTCGCCCAGCAGGATCCACAACTCACCCAATACATGTTCGATCGGCTATCGGTGAACCCTGCCGTGGCAGGTACCACAGGCCAATTGTGTGCCACGGGCATCTTCCGCCAGCAATGGACCGGATTCGATGGGGCGCCCAAGACCGGACTGTTCAACGCCCACATGCCGATCAAGAAGATCAGCAGTGGGGTGGGCATCAGCGCCTATTTCGATAAACTCGGCCAGCAGAACAGCAATTTCGTAAGGCTGAGCTACAGCTTCCACCGCAAGCTCGGGCCGGGTACCTTGGGCATCGGTCTCTCCGGTGGGCTGTTGGCACACAGCCTGGGCAACAACTGGATCGCCCGGGACAACCCCTCGGACGATAGCGCCATTCCAATGGGTGGCCGTAGCGACTCCAAGTTCGACCTGGGAGCAGGTCTGTACTACACCAGCCCCACCTTGTGGATCGGCCTCAGCGCCACGCACCTCACCGAACCGGAATTGGCGGATGTCAGCATCACCGGGGTGCGGCACTATTTCGTGCAAGCCGGGTACGACTGGGCCATCGGTGGCGATAAGAAGTACGTGCTCCAGCCCTCCACCTTGATCAAGAGCGACGGTACCTCCACCCAGGTGGACCTGAACGCCAACTTCCTCTATAATAACCAGGTTTGGCTGGGCGTTACCTACCGGACCGAGGACGCCATCGCTCCGCTCATCGGATATCAACTGAAACCGAACGACAAGTCGATGCTCCGGATCGGCTACAGCTACGACGTGACCACTTCGCAACTGAAGAACTACAGCAGTGGTACGCACGAGATCATGCTCAGCTATTGTGTTCTGCTGGAGAAGAAACCCGACCTGCAGATCTACAAGAACGTACGATTCCTCTAAGCGACCGAAACCCAGTAACCCAAACTGCCGTACGCAGCCTTGTCTTCAGTCTGTTCGCTTACCCGAACGGTCCGGAGGCGGGGTCCCTGCAAGGAAATGATGGAACGGCAAAATAGGAAGAACATGGAACGTCCCATAGTGTATCTCTGCGCCGCAGCCGTTCTGGCTGGATGTGGCGGTGGTGGTCAGGGGCAACTCATCGGTGTCCAGGGCCGTCCGGGCTGGTACGATGTTGACCCGTATGGCATGAACTACATCGGCATGGGTTCCTTTGTCATGGGGCCCAGCGACCAGGATGTGCCCTACGCTTCGGTCAGCAAGAGTAAGACCGTGTCCGTGCAGGCGTTCTACATGGACCAAACGGAGATCACCAACAACGAATACCGGCAGTTCGTGTTCTACGTGCGGGACTCCATCGCCAAACGGATCCTGGGCGATGAGGACATCGGCGAACATGTGATGACCGAGGACGAGTTCGGCGAGGAGATCGATCCACCGGTGATCAACTGGCGCGAACGGATCGACTGGTACGGCGACGAGGAGCGCGAGGCCCTCGCCGACATGTTCCTCAGCGAGAGCGAACAGTTCTACCGCCGCAAGGAGATCGATACCCGCAAGCTGATGTTCGAGTATTACTGGATCGACCTCAAGGAGGCCGCCCGGAAGGCGAACAACGCCCGCGACCTGGACCTGAGCTACACCAACGTGAAGGGCCAGAACAACGCCATCCGTGGGCATAGCGATCGTTCCAAGTTCATCATCAAGGAGATCATCAACGTGTATCCCGACACCTTGGTCTGGGTCCACGACTTCACCTACTCCTTCAACGAGCCGATGACCGAGAACTATTTCTGGCATCCGGCCTACGATGAATACCCCGTGGTGGGGGTGACCTGGCAGCAGGCCAACGCCTTCAACGTATGGCGCACCCAGCTGATGAACTCCTGGCTGAGCCAGAACGGCGACGCCTTCATCAACCGTTTCCGCCTGCCGACCGAGGCCGAATGGGAATACGCCTCGCGCGGTGGCTTGGATGGCGCTCCGTATCCATGGGGCGGCCCGTACGTGCGGAACCGTTCCGGTTGCTTCCTGGGCAACTTCAAACCCCTGCATGGCAACTACGTGGATGACGGTGGTTTCCACACCGTGCCCGTGGACAGCTACACCCCCAACGACTACGGCCTCTACCAAATGGCCGGCAACGTGGCCGAGTGGACCAGCACCGCGTTCGACGAGAGCGTGTACGACTTCGATCACGACCTGAACCCCGAGTACAGCTACGACGCGCTGATGAACGACCCCCCTTCGCTCAAGCGCAAGGTGATCCGCGGCGGCTCGTGGAAGGACATCGGGTACTACATGCAGACCGGTACCCGGAGCTACGAATACCAGGATACCACCAAGGCCTACATCGGCTTCCGCTCGGTGATGACCTTCCTGGGCCGTGGCAAGGCGGTGAACGCCGAGGACCTGTAGACCTTACCGAAAGAGGAATCAACGGCCGTTACGGAACCAGCGCGCCGCATTCATAAAGAACCAGTCGAAATCTCTCAGAACCTTTAAACGCAAGGACGAACGATGAAACCAGGCAGCAAGAAGTGGAAGAACTTCATGGCTAAACTGTACGGGATCGGTGCAGCGGTCGTGATCGTGGGTGCTCTTTTCAAGATCCAGCACTGGCCCATGGCCAGCTTTTTCCTGATCATCGGCCTCAGTACCGAGGCCATCATCTTCTTCTTCTCGGCTTTCGAACCCCCGCATGAGGATCCCGATTGGAGCCTGGTGTACCCCGAACTGGCCACCGGCGAACGCCATGAGGGTGAGGATTTCAAGAAGGAGGATCAGCGCTCCATCACGGAGCAGTTGGACGATATGCTCGAAGGTGCCAAGATCGAACCAGAGCTGATCGCCAGCCTGGGTGATGGCATGCGCTCACTGAGCGACCAAGCCAAGCAAATGGGCGCCATCACCGGTGCCGCTGCGGCCACCAGCGAGTACGCGGACAGCCTGAAGGATGCCAGCGCCAAGGTGAGCACCCTCAGCGACAGCTACGCCAAGGCGAGCGAGAGCCTCGTGGGCCTCACCGCCAACGTGGACGCTGGCCGCAACGCCGGTGAAAGCCTCCAGAAGATGAGCCAGAACCTCTCGGCCCTCAACGAGATGTACGAGATGCAGCTGCGCGGAAGCCGCGAGAAGCTCGAAGCCGCCAACCAGATGTTCGAGGGTATGGAGCAGATGCTCACCAACCTGCGCAACTCGGTGGACGACACCAAGCGCTACAAGGAGAACATCGCCGAACTGAGCGACAACCTCGCAAAACTGAACACGGTGTACGGCAACATGCTTGCCGCAATGACCGTGCGCGGTTGATCCGTTGACCTTTGCCAACTTAGGAACCGAACAGACCTGTTGAACCCATATGGCAAGCGGTAAACAGACGCCTCGACAGGCGATGATCAACATGATGTACCTGGTGCTGACGGCGCTGCTCGCGCTGAACGTATCCAAGGACATCCTGGACAGCTTCGTAACGGTGAACAACGGCTTGGAGAACACCAAGCTGTCGCTCAACGATAAGATGAACGCCCAGTACAAGAGCTTCGAAGGACTGGCCACGGAGAACGCGGCCAAGTACGGAGCGGCTTGGGACGAGGCGAAGAAGATCCAGTCGGCCGGTGCCGAACTGGTGACCTACATCGACAGCATCAAGGCACGTGCGATCCTGAAGGCCGAAGGCTGGGTGCGCGATAGCGTGGTGATGACCGATGGACGGATCGTGGACCTGCAGAAGGTGACCAAGAAGGACAGCCACGACGAACTCACCAACATGCTGGTGGGTAGCGAACCGGGCAAGCCCATCGAGGGGCCCTTCACGGCCACCGAGCTGAAGCAGAAGCTCACGGCCTTCCGGGATCTGGTGAAGAACAGCCGGAAAGAGGACGCGGACCTCTCCGCGGCCATGGACCGGATCTTCGATTTCGCCGATCGCAAGGATGCTTCCGGCACCATGAACAACTGGGAGAGCATCAACTTCTACCATGTGCCGCTGGCGGCCGGGATCACCATCCTGAGCAAGATCCAAGCCGATGTGCGCAATGCCGAGGGTGAAGTGGTGAAGCGCATGATGGATGCGGTGGAGGGCAAGAGCTTCAAGTTCAACAAGCTCACCGCCATCGTGAAACCCCAGAGCAGCTATGTGACCGTGGGTGCCAAGTACTCCGCGGACATCTTCTTGGGCGCCTACGACGACCAGAACGCCCCCGAGGTGTTCATCTGTGGTCCTGGTGCACGGGTGGATACCGCCAAGAAGGAGATCATCGGCGAGTCCATCAAACTGCCGATGAACGGTGCCATGGCGCGCCTGGAGCAAGTGGCCTCCGGAGCGGGCTTGCGTACGGTGAGCGGGATCATCCGCTACAAACCCGTGGGCGGAGAGGTCACCACCGAGGTGTTCACCACCGAGTACGAGGTGGCGGCCCCCAACCTGGTCGTTAGCCCCACCAAGATGAACGTGTTCTACCGCGGTGTGGACAACCCGGTGAGCATCAGCGTATCCGGCTATAGCGACAAGGACATCCGCCCCAGCATGACCAACGGCAGCCTGTCCAAGGGTGGCGATGGCTGGATCGTGAAGCCGGGCAAGGAGTCCGAGGCCACCATCAGCGCCACGGTGACCAACCCGGACGGTTCCAGCAAGACCATGACCGGGATGAAGTTCCGCGTGAAGAACGTGCCGAACCCGCGCCCCTACTTCGGTGGCAAGAGCGTGGACGACGAAACGATCAAGAAAACGGAATTGACCGCTGCCGCCGGTGTCATCGCCAAGATGATCGACTTCGAGTTCGACCTGAAGTTCGAGGTGGTGGGTTACAAGGTGACCATGATCGTGGGTGGAACGCCGATCGAGAAGTTGACCAACGGCGCTGCGGTGAGCGGCGACATGAAGGAGATGTTCCAGAAGGCCAAGCCGGGCCAGAAGGTGTACATCGAGCAGATCAAGGCGCGTGGTCCCGATGGCACCACACGTAACCTGGGCTCACTCTCGTTCAAAGTGGTGTAACGCCAAAACGAAAACCTGATGAGGACCTGCAAGAACATCCTGGCCGCTGCCGCGATCGCGGTGACGGGCCTTTGCTCCACGACGGACGCCGTGGCCCAGACCGTGCTCGACGGTGCCTACATCAAGGAACACACCAAGACCAAACGCGTGGTGCCCTACACCCATATCCGCGAGGCGGATGTGCTTTGGGCCCGTCGTGTGTGGCGCACGATTGACCTGCGCGAGAAGATGAACCATCCGTTGTATTTCCCCACGGAGGCCATCAACGACCGCAAGAGCCTGTTCGACGTGATCCGCCAGGGTCTGCTGGTGGACGGCTCCATCACGGCGTACGACCCCGGACCGATGGCTGATGACGACGAGTTCAGGAAGCCCCTGCTCACGGCGGACATCCAGCAGATGTTCACCCGGATCGACACCCAGTGGACCGAGAACCTGGATACGGGGGAGCTGATGCCCGTGGCCCAGGAGATCACCGTGGAAAGCGCCGATATCAAGATGTATCGGATCAAGGAGGACTGGATCTTCGACAAGCAGCGCAGCACCATGGATATCCGTATCCTCGGGATCGCGCCGATGAAGGAGATCAAGGGCGACGATGGTGAGGTGCGTGGTTACGGGCCCATGTTCTGGCTCTACTACCCCGAGTGCCGCTACGTGTTCGCGAACTGGGAAGCCTTCAACCGGGAGAACGATGCTGAGCGCCGGAGCTTCGAGGATATCTTCTGGAAGCGCCAGTTCAGCAGCTACATCACCAAGTGGAGCAACGTGTACGACCGTGGCGTCAACGAGTACAAGACCGGCTTGGATGCGCTCTTGGAGGGTGAGGAGATCAAGCAACAACTCTTCGAGTTCGAGCACGATCTCTGGAACTTCTGATCACTTCCGATCTCTTTGGGGAGCCCCCGGCACGGCCGGGGGCTTCTTTTTTTTCCGCACTCCCGTACTTTTGCACGCTTTTTCAGCCCTTTCAGCACATGATCACGGTCCAAGGCCTCACCCTGCATTTCGGTCAACGGCCGATGTTCGACGACTTCAATTTCTTCATCGGCGCGGATGACCGGATCGGCTTGGTCGGACGTAACGGGGCCGGGAAGAGCACCTTGCTCAAGACGCTGGCCGGCGTTCAACCCTACGACAAGGGCACCATCGGCAAGCCCAAGGAGCTCACCATGGGCTATCTCCCCCAAGAGATGGCGCACAACCTCAACCTCACGCCCTGGCAGGTGGCCGAAAAGGCATTCGAGGAGGCGCTGACGCTGAACGCTTCCCTGGAGCGGATCGAGAAGGACCTGGAGAAGGCCACCACGGATGAAGAGGCCATCGAATTGGCCACCCTGCTCGCCCATGCGCACGAACGGTTGAACGCGATCGGAGCGGCCGACCACGACATGCAGATCGAACGGATGCTGAAAGGCATCGGCTTCGTGGAGAAGGATATGCATCGCTTGATGAGCGAGCTGAGCGGTGGCTGGCGCATGCGGGCCGAGCTGGCGCGTCTGCTCTTGATGCGTCCGGACCTGCTGCTCTTGGACGAACCGACCAACCACTTGGACCTGCCCGCGATCCAGTGGTTGGAGGACCTGTTGCGCAGCTACCCCGCAGCGCTCGTCTTGATCTCACACGATAAGACCTTCCTGGACCGCCTGACGAAACGGACCTTGGAAGTGGCCGGTGGAAAGCTCATCGACCGCAAGGTGCCATGGAGCCAGTACGTGGAGTTGCGCAAGGTGGAGCGGGAGCAACAAGCTTCCGCCGCAAAGGATCAGCAGCGCTACATCAAGGAGACAACGGATCTGATCAACAAATTCCGGGCGAAGGCCAGCAAGGCCGCCTTCGCGCAGAGCTTGATCACCAAGCTCGACAAACTGGAGCGCATCGAGGTGGAGGATGAGGATCTGCGGAAGATGCTCGTGAAGTTCCCACCAGCACCATCCAGTGGAAAGATCGTGGCCGAGGTGAAGGGTGTGAGCAAGGCCTATCCCGACAAGAACCGACCGGGAGAGGTGAAGCAGATCTTCCGCAACGCGGAGTTGACCATCGCCAAGGGCGAACACCTCGCGCTGGTCGGTGCCAACGGAACGGGTAAATCCACCTTGGTGCGCATGATCATGGGCGAGGAACCCTTCGAAGGCGAGATCCGACTGGGGCATAACGTCATCATCGGCTACTATGCCCAGGACATGCCGGAGCGCATGCCACCGCAGAACACGGTGATGGAGACCGCCGAATACGCGGCGAGTGAAGAGAACCGCCTTCGCGTGCGCGCCATGCTCGGGGCCTTCATGTTCAGCGGCGAGGATGTGGACAAGAAGGTGAAGGTGCTGAGCGGTGGGGAACGCGCGCGGCTGGCCCTTTGCTGCATGCTGCTGAAGCCCCTCAACTTCCTGATCCTCGACGAACCCACGCACCACCTGGATATCCAGAGCAAGGATGTGTTGAAGGAAGCGCTGAAGAACTATGAAGGCGCCTTCCTGCTCGTGAGCCACGATCGTGACTTCCTCACCGGACTCACCACGCGCTTGCTGGAGCTGGACGATCACCGGATCCGCGACCAGCACATGGACATCCTCGAGCTGATCGAGAAGCGGAAGGCATTACAGGGCGCGGACATCGGGAAGTCGAGCACCGCGCAGGCGAAGGTGCCCAAGTCGGAAAAGAACACCGACCAACGGGACAAGCGTGATCGGGAAAAGGAACGGCGCAAAGCGCAGAACGCCGTGGAGAGGCTGGAGAAGCAGCTTGCCGAACTGGAAAAGGAGGAGAAGCAGCTGCAGGCCGAGGTGATGAAGGGAGGGCTGGCCAACGACGCGCTGCAGAAGGGGTATGAGCGTCTCGGGCAACTGGCCCAGGATATCGCGAAGGTGATGGAGCAGTGGGAGGGGGCCTCCGCCGAACTCCAGGGCCTGAGCGAGGAGATGTGATCAGCATGCTTCAACGACCTGCCATCGCACACGGCGTGCCCCCGGTCAGAGGCGACGTTCCCGTACCACGGATCAACCCTACTTTGCAGCACCCATGGCCACTAGGAAGACCGATCACTTGCGTTTGGGCGCCTTCGTACTGGCGGGTTCCCTGGTACTGGTGGCCGGGCTGTATCTGCTTGGCGCGAAGCGCAGCCTCTTCAGCGATACCGTTTCGGTGAGCACCCACTTCGGCCAGGTGGCGGGCTTGCGCACGGGCAACAACGTGCGCTACGCTGGCATCAACGTGGGCACGGTGCGCAGCATCCGTATCGTGAGCGACACGGCGGTATTGGTCACTATGGACATACGCCAGAAGGAGGCCGGTCATATCCGCAGCAATGCCATCGCCAGTTTGGGGAACGATGGGTTGATGGGGAGCAAACTGGTGAACCTGGGACCTGGGGATGGCGAGGGGATCCCGATCACGGATGGTGTGCAGCTGCGGAGCAGCGTGCCGCTGGATACGGATCTGATGATGCGCACGCTGGACCGGACCAACGCCAACATGGCGGCCATCACCGACGACCTGCGGGAGTTGAGCGGGCGGCTGAACGACTCGGGCGGATTTGTACGGATGCTGGGCGATTCGGTGCTGGCTGCACAGGTCCGACTGGCCTTGGAGGATCTGGGCGGCTCCGCCAGGCAGCTGCGCTCGGCCACCGCTCAGGTGGATGACGTCCTTACCGATGTGAGCGCGGGCAAGGGTCTGATCGGCATGTTGGTGGGCGACCCGGCGGCCGAGCAGCAGGTGCGCGATTGGTTGGGCACCATGCAGCACCTGTCCGATAGCCTGGCCCGTGCCGCGGCCCAGGTGGACCGTTTCGCCGAGGGTTTGAACACCCCGGGCGGTCTGGGCCATGCGTTGAGCCGCGATACGGCCATGGCCGGCGAGGTGCGCCGGACCTTGCAGCAACTCGAGCGCAGCAGCGCCCTGCTGGAAGAGGACCTGAAGGCCTTGCAGCGCAATTGGTTCTTTCGCCGCTACTTCAAGGAGAAGGAGCGGCGATAGTCGGGTAGGCCGTTATGGCCTTGGTGCATGGTCCTTGGCCTGGCTTTCACGGCATGTCCCAGCCAAGAGGGTCACCAGCCGGTGGGTACGGCCGTGCTCGGTCGGAAAGACCCATGGTGCGGGTTCACGGGCAAAACCGATCTTTGCGTCCGCGATGCACGGTCGGACCGCCATGGAGCGTGGATCCCCCCGATCATCGATGGACCAGGAAGATCAAGCGCTGTAGTGCGCGATACGAAACAACACGAATACAATGGCGACCCAGGAAAAGCCGGAACCGGCGAAGAAGGCAGGCATGTATGAGGTGGTGATGGCCCAGTTCGAACGTGCTGCGGACACCATGGGATTGGACCCGGGTGTGCGCAAGATCCTTTCGAAGACCAACACCGAGATCGTGGTTCATTTCCCCGTGAAGCTGGACGATGGCACCATCGAGGTGTTCACCGGCTATCGCGTTCAGCACAACAACGCGCTCGGGCCGTACAAGGGTGGGCTTCGGTACCATGCCACCATGGACCTGGATTCGGGTCGTGCCCTGGCGATCTGGATGACCTGGAAGACGGCGTTGGCCGGACTGCCCTATGGTGGGGCGAAAGGTGGTGTGGAGCTGAATCCGAAGCTGTATTCGCAGAATGAACTGGAGCGGATCACGCGGCGGTTCACCTATGCGTTGGGCGACAACATCGGACCGGATCTGGACATCCCGGCACCCGACGTGAACACCAACCCGCAGATCATGGCGTGGATCGCGGACACGTATAGCAGCACCAAGTCGCCGGCCACGCGTTTCGCCAACCTGCACGTGGTCACAGGCAAGCCGTTGGGAGCTGGCGGCCTGGAAGGCCGCGACCGGGCCACGGGGTTCGGTGTGGTGGCCACCTTGAAGGCGTGGGCGCATCGCACCAACAAGAGCCTTAAGGGTATGACCTACATCGTTCAGGGCTTCGGGAACGTTGGGTATTGGACGGCCTACTTCCTCCGCCAAGAAGGAGCCATCCTGGTGGGGGTGCAGGATGCGAGCGCTACGTACCACGAACCCAAGGGGATCGATCCGGACGCGCTCAACGACCACAGTGCGGAGAACGGGCGGAACATCGCCGGGTTCAGCGGGGCGCAGACCATGGATCCGGGGAAGTTCTTCGGCATCGCGTGCGACATCGTGGTGCCGGCGGCGTTGGGCAACCAGATCACGGCGGCCAATGCCGGCGATATCAAGGCCATGGTGGTGGCCGAAGGTGCCAATGGGCCCACGGATACGGTCGGCGAGGCGATCCTGCGGGAGAAGGGCGTGGACATCATCCCCGACATCCTGTGCAACAGCGGCGGGGTGATCGGCAGCTACTATGAATGGCTGCAGAACAAACGGAGCGAGATCTGGAAGATCGATGATGTACTGGGGATGATCCAGGACAAGATCGATACGGCCTTCAACCGCACGGTGGATACGGCCAATGAGTTCAAGACCGATTGGCGCACAAGCGCCTATATTGTGGCCCTGCGCCGGTTGGAGAAAACTTACAAGGAGCGCGGCATTTTCCCATAGCGTATGCAACATCTGGGTGTATTGAAAGAGGGCGAACGCCGCCGGGTGGTGGCGTTGGCTCCAGCGGGCGTTCAGCGCCTTGTGAAGCAAATGCGCGTTAGTGTGCAGCGTGGTGCGGGGCGGGCCGCAGGGTACTCCGATGAGGCCTACGAGCAGGCCGGGGCCACCCTCGTGGAGCATCGGGACGACATCTTGCGCCACTGCGATGTGATCCTGAGCCATGACAGTCACTATCGTGGTGAGGACTTCGGCGTACCGAAATCCTTCATCGGGTTCTTCAACGTGCTGAGCGACCGTCCGGTGGTGGAGCCATACAAGAGACCAGGCATCTCGTTGTACAGCCTGGACCTGATCCCGCGCACCACCCTGGCCCAGGCCATGGACGTGTTGTCCTCGGTGGCCTCGATCAGTGGCTACCAGGCCGTGCTGCTCGCGGCGGAACGTTCGCTGGCCACGGTGCCGATGATCACCAGCGCGGGGGGCACGCTCCGGCCGGCGCGGTTCCTGATCATGGGTGCCGGTGTCGCCGGCCTGCAGGCCATCGCCACCAGCCGCCGGTTGGGGGCCATCGTAAGGGCTTATGATGTGCGTTCGGCATCGCGCACCGAAGTGGAGAGCCTGGGAGCCACCTTCATCGAGGTGGAGGGTGCCGTGGAGGACAAGAAGGCCGGTGGTTATGCGGTGGAACAGACCGCGGACCACCTTGAACGGGTGCGCCAGGTGATCCATCAGGAGGCCGTGCTGGCCGATGTGATCATCACCACGGCCAAGATCCCCGGTCGTAAAGCGCCACTGCTCATCACCGAGGACATGGTGCGGAGCATGAAACCAGGCGCCGTGGTCGTCGACCTCGCGGCAGCCACAGGGGGCAATTGCGCCCTTACCGAACCCGATGCCGTGGTGATGCGCGGCGAAGTGACCATCCTGGGGCCCACGGCCATCGAGTGCAGTTGTGCCCACTCCACGTCCTTCCTGTTGTCGAACAACTATACCACCTTCATCGAGCACCTGCTGAAGAACGCGGGTAACGCTGAGGATGAGATCATCAAGGGCACCCGCGTGGTGCATGATGGAGAGGTGGTGAATGCGCGATACCTCGGGTAGATGCAGAACAAGCGAGAAGGGTGAAGGTGGCAAGGGAAGTTCCCGCACTCCCATTCACCACGGACCATTCGCTATCCTTCACCATTTTCACCACCCTGACCTCTTCACACACCATGGACTTCACCTATCACATCACCGCCATCGATGGGCTCTTCGTCCTCGCCATGAGCCTGCTGTTGGGCTTCGAGGTGATCAAGAACGTACCCGCCGTTCTGCATACCCCGTTGATGTCGGGGTCCAATGCGATCAGTGGGATCATCCTCTTCGGCGGGCTCATCCAGCTGATGAGCACACCCACGGACCGCTATTGGGTCCTGTTGTTCTCCTCGGTAGCCGTACTGCTCGGTGCCATGAACATCTCCGGTGGATTCTTCGTCACGCACCGCATGCTTTCCATGTTCCAAGTGAACAAGAAGAAAGAGAAGAAGTGATCGTAGGTGAAGAGGTGAAGAAGTGAGGCCGCACCTCCTTACCCTTCATTCCTTCACCTCCTCACTTTTTTACGTCTTCACCTCCTTCCACCATCACCTTCCCGACCCATAGACCAATACATGGAACTCCTCTTCCTCATCGCCACCATCGGCCTGATCCTTGGCCTGAAGTTCATGGGCGACCCTGCGCGTGCCGTGCTGGGTAACGCGGTGGCCGCCATCAGCGTAGTGATCGCCTTGATCGGCGTGGCCATTACCTCGTACGCCCCGGAGAAGGGGGCGGGCATGTTCAACATCATCCTGGTGGTATGCTTGTTGGCAGCCGGGGGCATCATAGGGCGGACGCTTGCGATGCGTGTGCCCATGACAGGGATGCCCCAGTTGGTGGCCATGCTCAACGGATTCGGTGGGCTGGCGGCCGTGGTGATCGCCTTGATCGAGGGGATCGCACACCCTATTGGCGATGATATGCGCACCACGGGCGGGCTTCTGCTGTTAAGCGCCGTGTTCGGTGGGGTGGCCTTCACCGGAAGTTTGGTGGCGCACTCCAAGTTGGAGGGGAAGAAGCTGCCCAAGGCCAAGCCCGTGCACATCCTGGCGGCACGGGTCCTGCTCTGGGGCATGGTGGCCCTCTTCGTCGCCTACATGGTGGCGCCGGTGCCATTCATGTCGTTCACCACTTTGTTGATCCTCATGGCGGTGCTTTCGTTGATCTATGGTGCGCTCTTCACCCTGCCCATCGGCGGTGCCGATATGCCGGTGCTGATCTGCTTCCTGGTGGCGCTGCACGGGATCGTGGCCATCCTCGCCGGTCTGTTCTTCGAAGACACGGTGATGCTCATCGGTGGGGTGTTGGTGAGCGCCACGGGTGTGTTGCTCACCCTGGCCATGAGCAAGGCCATGAATCGCACTTTGGGAAGCGTGCTGAAGGGTGTGATCAAGCGGGATAGCGTCGGTGCAGAGCGTGAACAGGATATCCGTCCGATCAGCTCGCCAGAGACCGCCTCTTTGCTGGCGTTCAGCAAGCAGGTGGCCATCATTCCCGGGTATGGCATGGCGGTGAGCCAGGCACAGGGTGTGTGCCAGGAGATGCAGGTGATGCTGGAACGCATGGGCGCAACGGTCCACTACATCATCCACCCGGTGGCCGGTCGGATGCCGGGCCATATGAACGTACTGTTGGCCGAGGCCAACGTGGATTACGACAAGATAATCGCGATGGAGGACGCCAACGACGTGATGGATCGCTACGATGCGGTGTTGGTGATCGGGGCCAATGACGTGGTGAACCCCGCAGCGGAGACGGACCCGGGGTCATCCATCCACGGCATGCCCATCATCAAGGCCTACGCGGCCAAGCAGGTTATCGTGCTCAAACGCGGCATGGCCACCGGATATTCCGGCGAGGTGAACCTGTTGTTCGACCGCGCCAATTGCAGGTTGCTCTTCGGCGACGCACGCTCCAGCCTGCGCGCCATCATCGACGAACTCAAACGCATCTGAACCCATGGACAACCCAAGACTGATCGTTTCCGAGAAGGAACGCGACTTGATGCGTTCCTGGATCATCGGCCACCACGCGCCCGATATCCAGGTGCGCAACAGCCTCGACCATCTGTACAAGGAGCTCGAATCCGCCGACGTGCGAAAGGAGGAGGACATGCCCGACGATGTGGTACGCGTGTGCAGCATCGTGGACGTGGGCATGCCTGCAGGTCGCAGGAACGATCTACAGCTGGTGATGCACGCCGATGCCGACCTGAAGCAGAACAAGCTCTCGGTACTTTCCGTGCTGGGCAGTGCGTTGATCGGTTATCGACAGGGCGCCAGCATTGTTTGGAAACTGCCCCAAGGAGACCAGACGATCACCTTGGAGCGGGTGGACAACTCGCGGTGCGACATCAGCAGCTTGAAGGCCTGAACGGTACGAACGTTGAACAACGGCCGTTGCGGAGTGACCGCAGCGGCCGTTGTCGTTCCATGGCGCGATATGGGCCCTATGGGTCCGTCGATGATCCACCTGTCCGTTGGTTGGCCGTGCGGTCGGAGGTGATCGTTGGGCCGCTGGGGAACGCGATGGCTCACCGGCCACCGTTCACTTGCGCACCGGGTTGATCCAGTGGGTGCCGATGCTGAGCGGCTCGGCCAGGGCCGCATGCAGTATGGTGCGGGAGGTGGCCACCAGGTTCCGTTGCACGAGCACGTCCTCGCCATGGTCGCCGCGCTGCCACGCCTGTTCGACGGTGGTGTTCGCACGATCCATGCGGCTCAGGGCCAGGTGTAGACCATGGGTGGTCCGGAGGATGCCTCCGTGCATGGTCATGGTACGGCGAAGAGCATCGCTGTTCGGCATGGCTGCCGTTGCGCGGCTCGTGGGGGCGGTAGCACTGGCGCCGGTGTTGGTGTGATCCGGCGGTGGGGTGTGCTTTGGAAAGTCGCGAAGCATGCACTTGGCGGCGTGGCGAGGGATCACCAACGCTTCCAGAAGCGAGTTGGAGGCCAGCCTGTCCGCGCCATGTAGGCCGCTGCCGGCACATTCGCCCAAGGCGTACAGGCCCTTCAAGGAGGTTCGGCCTGCGCCATCCGTTCGGATCCCTCCACAGAGGTAGTGGGCGGCGGGCATCACGGGGATGCGGTCGCGGCCAGCACGGATACCTTGTTCGCGACAACGGGCGGTGATGGCGGGGAACTCCCGTGCGAAGTGCCGAACGCCGATCGGTGCCGTATCGAGCCAGACGTGAGGCGCCCGTGTACGGGCCATCACCCGGGCGATGGTGCGCGCCACCACGTTGCGGGGGGCGAGGTCGCCCTGCGGGTGGATGCCCGCCATCAAGGGCCGGCCATCGGGCCTGAGCAAAGTGGCGCCTGCGCCACGCACGGCCTCGCTGATCAAGAATGCGGTGCCGGTCTCACCCGTGTATAAGGCCGTCGGATGGAATTGAACGAAGGCCATGTCGCGCAAAGGGACGTTGGCGCGAATGGCCATGGCGATGCCGTCGCCCGTGGCACCAGGAGGATTGGTGGTGTGCTGGTACACTTGTCCCACCCCCCCCGTGGCCAGCACCACCACATGAGCGTGGCGGTCGGTGAACCTGTCGGTCCCCGGAGCCAGGGTGCGCACGCCGACGCAACGCCCGTGCTCCACGATCAGGTCCACCGCGCGCTCGTCGAGCACGGAGATGGCGGGCAGGGCGTGGACCTTGCGTTGAAGGACACGAACGATCTCCGCGCCGGTACGGTCAAGGTGATGCACCACACGCGCCATGGTGTGTCCGCCTTCGCGGGCCAGAACGAGTTGCCCTGCCTCGTTGGTGTCGAACGCGGCACCCATGCCCAGGAGCGTACGCACGACCGCCGGACCTTCGCGTACCACACGTCGTACCACGGCCGGGTCGTTACGTCCTTCCCCCACGGTGAGGGTGTCGCGTACATGGCTGGCGGTGGAGTCCGCCGGATGCCATACGGCGGCCATGCCACCCTGTGCGGCGAAGGAGTTGCTTCCGCTCACGGACTCCTTCGCGATGATGCGTATCCGGAGGGGCCGCGGACCTGCCTGCTCCACCAATTGCACGGCACACGCCATGCCGGCGATGCCGCCGCCCACCACGATCACCTCCAGTCGTGTATCCATCTTCACTTCGGTATGGTGCCCCGTTCGTTCCATGTGGGTGTGTTGTGCACGACACTCCCGGGGGCCAGGGCTTCGGGTCATGGAATGGTCGGCGTCCTCAACCCAGTTCCAGCATCCGGCGCAGCGACCGTAGAGCGCCCAGCCGCACATCCTCGTCCAGCACGATCTCCGGCCTGCCATGCAACAATGCATCGTGCATCTTCTCCATGGTGTTCAGCTTCATGTAGGGGCATTCGCTGCAGGCGCAGGTGTTGTTGGCGTGCGCTGGTGCGGGGATCAGGGTCTTATGGGGTACGGCCTCACGCATGTTGTGGAGGATACCCGCTTCGGTGGCCACGATGAACGTGTTCCCCGGATCGCGTTGCACGAAGTCGAGCAAGGACGAGGTGGAACCTACATGGTCCGCTTCGTCGAGGATGTGTTCCGGGCACTCGGGATGGGCCACGAGCTTGGCCTCGGGGTGTTTCCCGAGCAGGAGTTTGAGTTTATCCATGCTGATGTCCACATGGACTTCGCAGGCGCCGTCCCACAGCAACATCTTTCTTCCGGTGACCCGTTGCACGTAGGCGCCGAGGTGCTTGTCCGGGGCGAAGAGGATCGGTCGGTCGGCGGGGATGCTCTGGACCACGCGCACGGCATTGCTGCTGGTGCAGATGATGTCGCTCATGGCCTTCACGGCCGCACTGCAGTTGATATAGCTCACCACCACATGGTCCGGGTTGGCCTGCACCACATCCCGGAACCGGTCCGCCGGAGCGGCATCGGCGAGGGAGCAGCCGGCTTGCAGGTCGGGCAGCAGCACGGTGCGTTCGGGGTTGAGGATCTTGGCCGTCTCGGCCATGAAGTGCACTCCGCAGAAAAGGATGGTATCGGCCTTGGTGCGATCGGCGGCTTGCGCCAGGGCGAGGCTGTCGCCCACATGGTCGGCCAGCATCTGCACCTCCGGCGATTGGTAGTAGTGCGCAAGGATCACGGCGTTGCGTTCCTCCTTCAGCCGCTGGATGCGGTCCACGAGGTCGAACGGCGCTGTGGAGCCCCTGTGGTCGGAAGCGGTCATGGCATGGGCGTGTTCGTGCTGCTGGCGATCGGGTTCCAGAGGTTGCGCACCGCTTGTGTGGCGAGCAGGGTGAGGCCGGTGAACAGGCCGATGCCGGCCACGGCGAACACCACCAGGAAAGGCCGCACCAGTTCCATGATGGCCTGGAAGGAAAGGTCGGACATCACGGTGTACCAGCCCTTCACCATCCCCGCGCCGATCAGCCCGAGCCAGAAGACCACCAGGGAGCCGTTGACCAGGTGGAAGGCGGTACGTGCACGACCCGCATGGCGCGTGGTGCCGACCAGATGGAACACGGATGCGAAGAGGATCATGGTGTTGATGCCGATGGTGCTTCCCATGGCATGGGCCACGATGATGAAGGTGCCATGGGCGAAGAGGTTGATGGCGGGAATGGAGATCAGGAGGGCGAGGCCGAGGTTCAGGAACACCCACACCTCACTGGCGTAGAGGAAGCGCCAGGCGGAGAGATGGGCGTGGCGTTGTGCCGCATCCAGCGTTCCGCGCCATTGCCGGATCATGCGGGCGAGGAGGATCCATTCGGTCATGCTGATGGCGTATGCGAGGATCCGCAGCCAGAGGGCGGAAGGCACCGGGTAGATGTGGTGCGCCCAGCCGAACAGCAGGTTGGTGAAGCCCAGTGCGAAGATCAGGAATGCGGTACGCGAGAGGGCAGGAGCGCGATCCCCGCTGATGCGTTCCATCACCACCATGGCCGTACCGTACACGAGCATGTTCCACGAACCCGTGAGGGCGCCGTACGCCTTCCATTGCACCGTGATGTCCCTGATCACGTTCTCCTCACCACCGAGCCAAAGCCAGCCGTATGCCTCCAGGAAGGTGAAGAGGAAGAACACGATCCCCGTGGTCCACATCCACAGGTATGCCGGCCAGGGGCCTTTGCGCTTGAACGCGGTGCGGAAGAAGTTGACCACCAAGAGGAGCCAGGCCGCGGCGATCACAGCGCCCAGGACCGGAGGGAATTCCCAGTATTCGCGGCCACCGAACCGACCCATGAGGTAGCTGCCGATGATCGCGAGCCCGGTGACGATCCAGACCACCAAGTGCAGTCTGACCCATCGTGGTGCGAATAATGTGGTGCCTGTGATCCGCGGCAGGTAGTAGTAGATGCCTCCCACGGCCGCCATGAAGATCCAACCGATCACCAAGGAGACATGCAGGGGTCTGGACTTAACGAAGGGGACCCATTCGATGATGCCAGGGATCACGTGCTGCCAGGAGCCGATCAAGCCGAAGAGGGCACCAAGCCACAGGGCACACACACCGAGGAGCACGAAGCGTAGTGCGTAGCGGTCACTGGTCGTCATCGTTGTGCATTTCGAGGTAGGTGCCGTACGGCGTTGGGTTGAAACCACGCACGGGGTAGGTGCCGGACGAAGCCCAAGCCTCGAGGTAGGCTACGATGGCGTCCGCCTGTTCGGGGGTCACGCCCAGCATGGGCATGCGTTCCGTGCCGTGCAGGATGATGCCACGTGCATATGCCGCACCTTTCCCGGTCGCCCGCGTCACGTTGGTGAGGTCCGGTCCCATGTGCCCACCCAGGCCATAGAATTGGTGGCAGGCGGTACAGTTGAAGTCCAGGAAGAGTTGCCGACCCTGTTGGGCGGTCTCGTTCAAGGTGCCGAGGCCGGGGGGCACCTCGGTGGAACGTGTCCAGGTCAGTGCCGTTTGCACCATGAACAAGGCGATGAGGCCGAAGTAGATGAGGCGCCGCTGGACGGCACCGGGGCCCACGTTCGCCGGTGCGGATTGGCCGGAGGGATCCATGGTGGCCAAAGTATTCGGAGCGTATGGTCCGAAACCTGATCCTTGTCAGGTACGGTGGTGTTCACCACCATGGCCTGTCGTTCACGCCGGTCCTTGCTCCCAGTAGAGGGTGAAGTAGAACAGCGCGAAGCCGATGAAGGCGATCACCAGTGCCCACACCCACGCGGGGATGCCCTTGGGGTTCTCCGATCCGGTGACGATGAACATGTCCTTGCGCTCACTTCCGTAGGCGTTGATGGTGATGGGTACGCGGTCGTCGACCACCTCGCCGGGTTTGAGGCCGAGCACGGCGATGGACGGGCCGTTGCGCACCTCGAAGGGGATGGTGCGGATGCCTTCCACGCCGCTGGTACTGCGGGCCACCACCTTGAGCGTGTGCGGTCCGTCGGGCAGGCGCGTGGTGTCGAAGAGGAAGCGCACGGGCGGCTCGAACTCGCCGAAGGGCACGGGGTCGTCGTCGATGAAGATGCGGACGCTGCGTTCAGAGGCCATCGTGGAGGATGCGGTGTTTGATGTGGCCGGCCTGCCGCTCGCCGGGGCGCACGAGCATCTTCACGGCCAGCACGAGGGTGATGCCCACGATGACGACCGCGCCCCAGATGATGGGCATGTCCCACGCACTCTGCGGACCGGTGCCGTGGGTGATGCCGCGCAGCGGGGCGGGCTGGTTCTTCTGGCAGACATCGCAGGCGAGGGCGGGAATACTTGTGAAGAGGAGAGGAAGTGAAGCGGTGAGGAGGCGAATGGTGAATGGCGAATGGCGACTGGAAGGTCGCCCACCATTCACCAATGACCATTCGCCATTCACCCTGAGTGCCTGCATTCCCTTCATGGCATCAACATCGTTTGCGGCGCCACGGTGCTGCGCAGGGTGCGTACATCCTCCTCGGTAACGGCGGTGGCCTCGTTGCCGAAGTTGCCGCGCACGTAACTGACTACGGCGGCGATCTGCGCGTCGGTGAGCTGTTCGGCCTGTGCGGGCATGGCACCGAATTCGGGCCGCGCATCATAGCCGCCAAGCACGATGGAGATCATCAACGAGGGATCGGTATCGTTCACGATCGCGCTACCGGCGAGGGGCGGGAAGGCGCCCGCCAAGCCCATCGCGTCGGCCTGGTGGCAGGCCTGACAGGTGCCCTTGAAGATCTCGGCACCGTCGGGCAAGCCGCTGGTGTTGTCGACTGTTGCCTCGGCCTCCTTGCGACCCGGCGTGGGCAGCCAACCGGGCGGCGGTGTGCCGTCGGGCAGCGGCGTTTGTTTCAACGCGATCAGGTAGGCCACGAGGTCGAGCGCTTCCTGCTTCGCCACCACCACGTGCGCCGTGTCGCGCAGCCGCTCTTTCGGCACGGGCACGATCACGGCGTCCTTGGCGGGATGGGCCGTCTCCTCGAACAGCCAGCCATAGCGCGGCATGATCGATCCCTTCACCACCATGCGCGGATCGTAGAGGTGCAGCAGGTGCCATTGCTCGCCCGGCTGGCGCTGGCCCACGTTGGTGAGGTCGGGGCCGGTGCGTTCGCTGCCCAGCAACGACGGCGATTGCCGCCACACATCCATGCGCTGCTTGCTGTAGTGGTAGTCGCTGGGAATGCTCGGCCGCGTGCCCCACATCTTGTCCATCTCGATGTTGCGCACCTGCTGCGTGTGGCAGGCGCCGCAGTTCTCCGATACATACACGGCCAGTCCGCGGCGCTCGGCAGGCGTCATCTCTGGCATGCCCGGCAGCGGCGCGTTGTGCTCCATCTCGCTGGCGGGCATCACCGCCACGCCCATGCTCAGCAGCACGAACACCAGCAGGGCGACGTTCACCAGGTTGCGATGGTCCTTGTGGAAATTCAACATGGGGGGAGGGGTGCGGCTTGAGGTTGATGAGGCACCGTGTGGTGGAAGGACGGCGACAAAATTAGGATATAATTATCCGAAATAAGATATTCGTATCGCTTGCGGATCCTTTGGATGCATTCGCTCCGTATCATCGATGCCGCTGCCCCCGGTAAGAACATGGCTGACCGGGTAGGATCCCGATCATTGTGTGATCGTCACCCGACCCTTGGTGGATCCATGGGGATCCACCTCCTATCTTCGCACCTCCATGCGCCGCATCCTCTTCCTCCTCACCCTCGTGCTCTTCTCATGGAGTACGCTGGAGATGCATGAGTGGACGCGCGTGCCTGAGGTGCTGGCCCATATGCTGGAACACCACAGTGACTTGGGCCACCAGGACGATGCCGATGGCCATTGCGCCGATGAACCGAAGAGCGCCCGGGACCATGCACACGACCATGATCATGACCACAGCCCCTTTGCGGGTGGCTGCCATGGTGATGCCTGCGCCGCTGGCATGTTCGCGGGGTTGCCGATCCAGTACGCCACCCGTTTCGTGGTGCCTGCGCCCGGTGTGCAGCTGATCGGAACGGACGTGGAGGCTCATCTGGCCTCCTTCAGTCGTTCCAAGTGGAACCCACCCAAGTCCTGCTGAAGCGCCAAGGCGCATGCCTGCCCGTGGGCGGGCGCACGGTGAGGCATTGCCCCGTGTTCTCCTTCGTGGTCCTTTCCTGTTAACCGCCTGCCTCGGGCAGGCCTTCCCCTCATCCTTCCATGATCGACGGGATCATCCGTTATTCCATACGGAACAAGGCCATCGTGGGCCTGTTCACCGCGCTCCTACTCGTGTTCGGGATCTACTCCCTCACGCAGTTGCCGATCGACGCGGTACCCGATATCACGAACAACCAGGTGCAGGTGATCACCAATGCACCCACCCTTGCGGCGCAGGAGGTGGAGCAGTTCATCACCGCACCCATCGAGCGCACCATGGCTTCGCTGCCGGATCTGGTGGAGATCCGCTCCATCAGCCGTTTCGGGCTCAGTGTGATCACCATCGTGTTCAACGAGGAAGTGGACATCTACTTCGCACGTACCCTGGTGGAGCAGCGCCTGAGCGATGCCACGGGCCAGATACCGCCCGGCGTGGGTACGCCCTTCATGGCACCCGTGAGCACCGGGCTGGGCGAGGTGTACCAGTACGTGCTGCACCCCAAGGAGGGTTTTCAGGACCAATTCGATGCGGCCGAGCTGCGCACCATCCAGGAGTGGGTGGTGGCACGCCAACTGCTGGGCATTCCCGGCGTGGCCGAGGTGAACAGCTTTGGCGGCGAGGTGAAACAGTATGAGGTGGCCCTCGATCCCATGCGCCTGCAAAGCATGGGTGTCACCATCGCAGAGGTGTACGCCGCGCTGGAGAGCAACAACGAGAATACCGGCGGCGCATATATCGACAAACGGCCCAATAGCTACAGCATCCGGGGCGATGGCCTGCTGCGCACACTGGAGGACATCGGCCAGGTGGTGGTGAAGGTCTCCAGCAGCGGTGTGCCCTTGCTGGTGCGTGATGTGGCCACGATCGGCTTCGGCAGTGCGCCACGCTACGGCGCCATGACACGCAACGGGGAAGGCGAAGTAGTAGGCGGCATGGTGATGATGCTGAAAGGGCAGAACAGCGCCAAGGTGGTGAAGGCGATCGAGGAGCGCCTGCCCACGGTACAGAAGTCGCTGCCCGAAGGCCTCGTGGTGGAACCCTACCTCGTGCGCAGTTCGCTCGTGGACCGCGCGATCGGTACGGTGGAGAAGAACCTCATCGAGGGTGCGCTGATCGTGATCTTCGTGCTGGTGCTCTTCCTGGGCAACTGGCGTGCTGGCCTCATCGTGGCCAGCGTGATCCCGTTGAGCATGCTGTTCGCCATCATCCTGATGAACGCGTTCGGCGTGAGCGGTAACCTGATGAGCCTTGGTGCCATCGATTTCGGTCTGATCGTGGACGGTGCGGTGATCATCGTGGAAGCCACGTTGCACCACCTGCAGTCGCGCTTCAAGGGTCGTACGCTCACGAGGGAGGAAATGGACACCGAGGTGTACAACAGTGCCAGCCGGATACGGACCAGTGCGGCTTTTGGCGAGATCATCATCCTGATCGTGTACATCCCCATCCTCACGCTCGTGGGCATTGAAGGCAAGATGTTCCGTCCCATGGCCACGGTGGTCAGCTTCGCGATCCTGGGTGCGCTGCTACTGAGCCTGACCTATGTGCCGATGATGAGCGCGTTGGTGCTCTCGCGCAACACCACGCACAGGCGCAACTTCAGCGACCGGATGATGGAGTTCTTCCAGCGGGGCTACGATCCCATCATCGCGTTCGCCCTGCGTAACAAGGTGAAGGTGGTGGTCACCTCGGTACTGCTCTTCGTCATGAGCCTGTTCACCTTCAGCCGCATGGGGGGAGAGTTCATTCCCACGCTGGAAGAAGGAGACTTCGCCTTTCACAGCATCCTGCCGCAGGGCAGTTCGCTGAGCATGAGCATCGCCAACAACGCCAAGGTGGAGAAGATCCTCATGCGGTTTCCCGAGGTGGAACAGGTAGTGGGCCGCACCGGAAGTGGTGAGATCCCCACCGATCCGATGCCGCCCGAGGCAACGGACCTGATGATCATCCTGAAGGAAAAGGAGGAATGGACCACGGCCGGCTCGCGAGAAGCGTTGCAGGACACCATGCTGAAGGCGCTCAAGCAGGTACCAGGCGTCTTCTTCGAGGCCACACAACCGATCCAGATGCGCTTCAATGAGCTGATGACCGGTGTAAGGCAGGATGTCGCCATCAAGATCTATGGCGAGAACCTGGACACCTTGGCGGCCCTCGCCCAACAGGTCGGTGCCTTGGTAAGCGATGTGCAAGGTGCTGGTGAACCGCAGGTGGAGAAGGTGGTAGGGCTGCCGCAGATCACCGTGAATTACGATCGGGCCCGATTGGCCCGTTACGGCCTCAACGTGCGTGAGTTGAACACCGCCGTGCGTTCGGCCTTCGCGGGTGAAGCCGCCGGGGCCATCTACGAGAACGAACGTCGCTTCGATCTGGTGGTCCGCCTCGACCGCCGCCAGCGGGAGAGCATCGATGATGTACGCAACCTCTTCGTGCCATTGCCCAACGGCGGTCAGGTACGGTTGGACCAAGTGGCAAGGGTCGAACTGGTGAACGGCCCGGCACAGGTGAGCCGCGAGAACGCCAAACGACGCATCGTGGTGGGCGTGAACGTGCGTGGCCGCGATGTGGAGAGCTTCGTGGAGGAGCTGAATGGGCGCATGGATGCCGCGGTGGATCTGCCCGCCGGTTATCACTACACCTTCGGGGGCACCTTCGAGAACCTGCGCGCGGCAAGCCAACGCCTGATGATCGCGGTTCCGGTGGCCTTGTTGCTCATCTACCTGCTGCTCTATTTCACCTTCCACAGCGCGAAGCGCGCATTGCTGATCTACACTGCCATTCCCATGAGCGCGATCGGCGGTGTGTTCGCCTTGGTGCTGCGCGACATGCCCTTCAGCATCAGTGCGGGCGTGGGTTTCATCGCGTTGTTCGGCGTGGCGGTGCTGAACGGCATCGTGCTCATCGCCACGTTCGATCAGCTGGAGAAGGAAGGCGTCACCGACCTGAAGGAACGGGTGCTGCGCGGTACCCGCATGCGCCTGCGTCCGGTGCTGATGACGGCTTCCGTGGCATCGCTCGGCTTCCTGCCCATGGCCTTGAGCGGCAGCGCCGGTGCGGAAGTGCAACGCCCGCTGGCCACCGTGGTGATCGGCGGACTGGTCACGGCTACGGCGCTCACGCTCGTGGTACTGCCCGCGCTCTACATCCTGTTCATGAGCATCGGCAGCACCCGTCCGACGAAGCTCATCGTGGTCGGGGTCACGCTATTCATCATAGGTGAGGCACAAGCCCAGCAGGCACCCTTGAGCATGGACTCGTGCGTGGCGATCGCGCTGCGCCAGGCACCCATGATGAATGCCGCCCGCTTGCAGGTGCAACAGGCCGAGGCTGCGAAGGGCAGTGCTATCGACATCGGGCAGACCACCTTGTTCTACGAGAACGAGGACCTTGCCCGGACCCTTCCGGAGAGTGATGGCATCCTGAAGATCGGCGTGTCGCAATCCGTCCGCTTCCCCACGGTGTACGCCGCGCAGATGGGCGCCGCGAAAGCCAACGTGGCGCTTGCGGAAAGCCGCGCCGCACTGAGCGAACGCGAACTGACGCAGGCCGTGCAGCTGGCCTACCTCGATCTATTGTTCGCCATGGACCGTCTGAAGCTGATGCGCACACAGGACAGCACACTGGCCGAACTGGAGCGCAGCGCGAACCTCCGCTACGAGACCGGCGATACCGACAACTTGGAACGCCTCAGCGTACAGGCGCGCAAGCGCGAAGCCGAAGTGGCGCTGGCGAGTGCGCAGGCAGATGTGGGCATTGCTCAAGTGCGGCTCGCCCAATGGATGAACGTAACGCGGCCGGTGGAGCCCACCGATCAAGGCCTCATCGCATTGACCGCTCCGGCGCACACCGCCGTGCCTGCTTCGCATCCCATGCTGGATGTGTACCGGCGCAACGTGCAGTTGATGGACCGTCAGCAACGCGTGGAGAAACACCGGCTGCTGCCCGACCTCAACGCGCGGCTCTTCGATCAACGGCTCTATGGTACGCCGGAGCAGTTCTACGGCTACAGCGTGGGCGTGGGCATACCGCTCGGCTTCTGGAGCTTCCGCAGTCGCATCCGTGCAGCGGGCCGTGCCCGTGACGTGGCCGAACAGGAGGCGATCGGCGCGCGGCTGAAGCTCGATGCGGATGTAAGGGCGGCATCACTTGCGCTGCAACGCGATCAACAAGCCTTGTCCACGTTGCAAGGCGCAGGTCTTCAACAAGCCGACGAACTGCTGCGCGCCGCTGGCATCGCGTATCCCGCCGGCGAGATCGGCTACATCGAATACACCGCGTTGCTGGCCCAGAGCATCAGCATCCGCGACCGCTACCTCAGCGCCCTGCACCAATACGACCGTTCGGTGGTGCAGCTCAACAACCTCATCAACCCTTGATCCCCATGGAGTGCTTCACACGCATCCACATCACCATGAGAACGCTTTGCACATTCCTGATCCTGGCACTGTTCACCGCCTGTGGTGCCCCTGGTTCCACGAAAGAAAGAGCTGAAGAAGATGGCCACGGCCATGAGACCGGTCACGAGGGCGAGTCGCCCGAGATCACCGCGCAGCAGTTCGCCGCCATCGACGGTAAGCTCGGCCGCGTGGAGCTGAAGGACCTCACCGCATCGTTGAAGGCCACCGGCTTCCTCAAAGTGCCGCCGCAGAACATCGCGGACGTGAGCTCTCCCATTGCCGGTACGGTACAGCGCATCCACGTGCAGGATGGTGATATTGTGCGCAAGGGACAAGCGCTGATCACGATCACCGACCCCCGGATCGCCGAAATGCAGCGCAGCTACCTCGAAGCGCGGGCACAGCTCGTCTTCGGAAAAGCTGAACTGGAGCGGCAGACGGAGCTCGCCGCCAGCAACGTGAGCGCACAGAAGACCCTGCAGCAAGCGAAGGCCACGCACGCCGGGTTGCTCGCGCAGGTACAGGCCGGTGCACAGGTCCTTCGCCTCTGGTCCATCGATCCGGAACGCCTCACCCCCGAGGACATCCGTGCGACCATGGACCTCGCCAGTCCGATCAATGGTGCGGTAGCGCGCATCGATGTGAACGTGGGCAGTAACGTGGGCAGCGGAGCACCGGCGGTGCGCGTCGTGGATAACAGCGAACTGCATGTGGACGTGTTCATCTACGAGCAGGACATCGACAAGGTGAAAAAGGGCCAACAGATCAGTCTATCGCTGACCAATGTGCCCGGTCGAACCTATACGGCGGAGGTGTTCGCCATCGGCAGTGCCTTCGAGACACAGACGCGCACGATCCCTGTGCACGCCCGCATCACCGGTGACAAACAAGGCCTTATCGATGGCATGGGTGTAACCGCTTATGTGCAGACGGGCACAACCGCCGGGCCTGCCGTACCCACCGATGCCATCGTGAGCAGCGGCGGCAACGATTACGTCTTTCTCCACACCGAGGCCGAAGCAGGCGAGGATCACGGTGAAGAAGGTCATGCCCACGCGGGCGGACACGAGCATGAACATGGCGATGACCATGGGGATGAACATGACCACGCGAAGGAGGGTTCCACGCACAGTGAGGATGAAGGGCACGCACACACGAACAAGATGCACTTCCAACGCGTGCAGGTGAAGCGCGGTGTCACCGAAGGCGGCTACACGGGCATCACCTTCCTGCAACCGGTACCGCCTGATGCCGAGGTGGTGATCGGCGGTGCCTATTACCTGATGGCCATGATGACCAACAGCGGCGAACACAGCCATTGATATGGCACGTCCCGCTGAAATACTCTTCAGTCCATGAAACACTCCGTTCTTCCCATCATGTTCCTGGTGAACACCTTTCTACAAGCCCAGTACCCTGCGCTCACCCCTCCCCACCAAGGCCAGGTCGCATGCGGTGGAGCATATTGCATCGAAATGGTACTGAGCGGTGATGAAGTGCGCTTCTACCTGCTCGATACGCTCGGTGCTGCAGTATCGGCGTGGGGCGGTGTGGCTTATGTCCGTTTCGCCGACAACAGCACCGCGAATCCTGTCTTCGAACCGATCAAGGACGGTGGCTTCCGCGTGGTGCTCACCAACCCCAATGCCTTCACGGTCGTCCCAAGCTTCAAGACCGGTGAGGGCTTCGCCAGTGTTGAGCTGAGGAGCGGTCCGCGTATGAGCATACCTCCGATACCGGAACAACACAATGCGAAGGATGGCCATAAGCACTGAACCATGGAAACGCCCCTGATGGATATCCAGGGCGAACTGGTCATCGCCAGTAAGCTGATGGTCGCGGCCGTCCTTGGCGCGCTCATCGGCTACGACCGTGAGCGCCATGGCCGTGATGCAGGTATACGCACCTATGCAGCGGTGTGTATCGGAGCAGCTTTGTTCACGAGCATAGCCGGGCATTTGGAGGATGTGGCCGCCACCTCGCGCATCGTGGCCAATGTGGTCATGGGCATCGGCTTCTTGGGGGCGGGCATCGTGTACAAAGACAGTGGTAGCGGCTATTCCAAGGGCCTCACCACAGCCGCCACCATCTGGTGCACCGCAGCGATCGGAGTGGCCGTTGGTCTCAACATGTTCACCATCGCCACGGCGGGTGCATTGCTCGTGTACTTCCTCATCAGCCTGCACCACCGCGCTTGGTATGTGCGCTGGAAGCAACGGATCAAGCAGAACGAGAACAACAAAGACTGAACACACGCAACCCTCAACAACCCCAAGATCCAGCACACATGAAACGTACGCTTCTTCCCCTCTTCGCCGCCGCCTTCCTCTTCGCCTGCGGCATGCCTGACGAAGACAAGTCCGGCCATGCAGAAGGCTCTGCCACCCACGCCAAAGGCGACGGCCACGATCACGGCGCAAAAGGCCATGACGAGAAGGATGGCCATAGCCACGATGACGAGCACGCGCATGATACCACGACGGGGCATGTTCATGATGCTGGGCATAAGCATTGAGCGATGAGCGAAAACCACGACCATACCACCCATTCTCGATGGCGCGCCTACCTGCCCGCCATCATCTCCTTGACATTCCTCATCGGTGGCATCACCATCGATAAGCTAGTGCCTCAGTTCTTCGCTGCTGAATGGCAGCGTCTGGCCTGGTACTTGGCCGCCTATCTGCCTGTGGGCCTGCCCGTGGTGGTCAAGGCGATCAAGGTGATCGTCAAGGGCGATGTGTTCAGCGAGTTCTTCCTCATGAGCCTGGCCACCATCGGTGCCTTCTTCATCAAGGAGTATCCCGAGGGTGTGGCCGTGATGCTCTTCTATGCCGTGGGCGAACTCTTCCAGGACGCGGCCGTGGACCGGGCGAAGCGCAACATCCGGGCACTCCTCGACGTGCGGCCCGACACCGCGAACGTGCTGCGCGATGGCGTGCCCATGGCCACCGCCGCCGCTGACGTGCGGGTGGGCGAGGTCCTGCGCATCCGAGTGGGCGACCGCGTGCCGCTCGATGGCAAGCTGCTCAGTGAACACGCGTCGTTCGATACGGCGGCCCTCACCGGCGAAAGCGTTCCGCGCACGATCGCCAGGGATGGAGCGGTGCTTGCTGGCATGATCGCCACCGACAAAGTGGTGGATATGGAGGTGACCCAGCCCTTCGGGCAGAGCACCCTTGCACGCATCCTCGACCTGGTGCAGAACGCCGGGAAGAGCAAGTCCACCACCGAGCTCTTCATCCGTCGCTTCGCACGCATCTATACGCCCATCGTGGTGGCCCTCGCGGTGAGCATCGTGCTGGTGCCCATAGCGCTGGTACAGCCCTATGTGTTCAACGATTGGCTGTATCGTGCGCTCATCTTCTTGGTGATCTCGTGCCCTTGTGCGCTGGTCATCAGCATTCCGCTCGGCTACTTCGGTGGCATCGGCGCGGCCAGCCGCAAGGGCATCCTGCTCAAGGGAGGTAATTACCTCGATGTGCTCACCAAGGTGAACACCGTGGTGATGGACAAGACCGGTACACTCACCGAAGGCGTTTTCGCCGTTCAGGCCGTGGAACCGGCACCGGGCATGAGCACGGAACAACTGCTCGGCGCGGTGAAGGCGATGGAACTTCACAGTACGCACCCGATCGCACAGGCGGTGCTTCGCTACCAGCCGGATGTGGCCTCGGGCGAAGCCACGAACGTGGAGGAGATCAGCGGGCATGGCATGCGTGGGACTGTGCAGGGCCGGGAAGTACTCGTGGGCAACGCCAAGCTGCTACGCAAATTCAACGTGAGCTATCCAGGGTCCGTGGATGCGGTGGAGGACACCATCGTGGTGGCGGCCATCGACGGCGCGTATGCGGGCCACCTCACCGTGGCGGACCGGATCAAGAGCGACGCGAAGGGAGCGATCGGGGCCCTGAACGCACTGGGCATCCGCCAGATCATGATGCTCAGCGGCGACAAGACCTCCATCACGCAGCGGGTGGCGGCAACGCTCGGCATCACCAAGGCCTTCGGCGATCTGCTGCCGCAGGACAAGGTGACGAAGATGCAGCAGGTGAAGAAGGATCCCGCCGCAGTGGTTGCCTTTGTGGGAGATGGCATCAACGATGCGCCGGTGCTGGCGCTCAGCGACGTGGGCATCGCCATGGGCGGCATGGGTAGCGATGCGGCCATCGAAACGGCCGATGTCGTGTTGCAGAACGACAGTCCCAGCAGCATCGCCGAAGCCATACGCATCGGCAAGGTCACTAAGCGTGTGGTATTGCAGAACGTCGTGCTGGCCTTCAGTGTGAAGGCGGTCGTGCTCATCCTCGGCGCGGGCGGCCTGGCCACCTTATGGGAGGCGGTGTTCGCCGATGTGGGTGTGGCGTTGCTGGCGATCCTGAACGCGTCCAGGATGAGGTAATAGGGGGTGCTCCTATTGACTCATTTCATGGGTCTGTTGATCAAGCTAGTGTCCCCCTGACTAGGCAAAACCTTCCGAGGAACCCTTGCGCTGGAAGGCGGAGCGCTTCGAGCGACACAAGATCACCGCGTTCAAAAGCGGGATGCGCCAGGATAGCGCAGCCATGGTATGCGACCACGATGTGATCCTGACCACCAAGCGGGACCACATCATCATGCACCGCAAGACACAATACGATGCACAGGTAGCGGTGGGGTGAATGTGGGCCAAGGGCAGACCGTTATGATGGTGAGTTTCTCCCACGGAACCGGTGGCATCATCCGCATCAATGATGCGATTAAGCCCGACAGTTCACAGTTCTTGACAGAACTGAAGTAGATCGGTGTGGAACCTATGCCTGATCTCCGGTCTCATCCGCCTGTAACGCACCCCGCTCACCAGGTTGTGATGGTTTTTGTGGAAGTTGAGCGTGGGGAATGTAGGTGAATGGTCAGTGTTGAATGACATGGATACGGGTGTTGTGAATTGTGATGGCGATCAAATGGTACATGGAGGAAGGCATTTCTCATCCACCAACTCCCATTCGCCAATCACCTCCACGCGTTTTATGCAAGTACCATTTCGGTTTCCGCTGCCTTAGCCTTCTCAACCTCCTTCTTCCCCCTCGCCATCACGAAAAAATTCCACGCGAACAGCAAATGGCTCAGGAACATCAACGATCCACCGATGGCGCGCCAGATCCAATATGGCTGCGTTTCAGTGACCGAATCGATGAAGGGTTTGCTATCGATCCACATCAGTCCCTTGATCGTGCCGCCGGCCATCAGGCTGATCATGTAGGCGAACAGGCCGATGAAGGCGATCCAGAAGTGCGCGCCCACCAGCAGTTGCGCGGGCTCGCGGCCGGTGATGCGCGGCACGATCGCGTACACGCAGGCCCACAGCGCGAAGGTGATGATGCCGTACATCGTCATGTGCGAGTGCGCCACGTTGAAATCGGTGAAGTGCCAAACGTGGTTGGTGAAGCGGAAGGCCTGCAAACTGCCCTGCGTGCTGCCCACGAAGTAGAAGACCACCGCCACTAAGAAGAAGGGCAGCACGTAGCTGTTGCCGATCGCGCTCCAGCTACCGCGCATGGTCATCAGGAAGTTGGTGGTGCCGGCCACCACGGGGATGAACATGCCCGCGCTGAACACGATGGCCACCGTTTGCAGCCACCACGGCAGCGGCGCGAACACGAAGTGGTGAGTGCCGATCATCGTGTAGAAGAGCATCTGCGTCCAGAACGCCAGCACGCCCAATGAGTAAGAATAGATGGGCTTGTTGAGCGCGGAGGGCAGGTAGTAGTAAAGCAGCCCCAGCGTGAAGGTCATGAACCACATGCCCACGCCTTGGTGCATATAGTAGCCCTGGATCACGGTCTCGCCCAGGCCGTCCTGGTACCACGGCAGGTAACCGATGGTGGCGAGCACGAGCGTCCACACCAGCGCGGCGAGGATGTACCAGTTGCTGATGTAGATCTCGCCGATCTTGCGCGTGGCCACGGTGCGGTAGAAGTTGCGGAAGGTGAGGAACAGGCCGACGGCGAAGGGCAGCATGGCGGGCCAGATGTACTCGCGGTATTCGCCGCCGCCGTTGTTGATCCCGGCCATCAGCAGCAGGTTGCCGCTCACCAGCGAAAGGTTGATGAGCCACCACGCACGCCATGCCAGTTTGTAGCTGTGGATGGCCGTGGCCGAGGTACGCGCCACCACGAAGTAGCCCAGCCCGATCATGGCCAGCGAGGCCCAGCCCCAGAACACGGTGTTGGTATGCACCGGGCGCAGGCGGCCGAAGGAGAGCCACGCTACATGGTCCATGTCGGGCCACACGAACTTCATGCCCACGTACTGGCCCACCAACGTGCCGAACACCAGCCAGCCCGTGGCGGCGGCGAGGTACCACACGATCACGCGGCGCAGCTCGGGCGCTACCTCCAAACGTTGCCGCACCTTCTTCTTCTCGTCCACCAGCGGGATGTCGGGCTCGGTCACGGCGCGCTCCACCAATCCACGCGGGTCGTCGCTGGGGAACGTGCCACCCAGCTCGTCTCCACGGAGATGGAAGTCGCTGTGACGCACCGTGCGGCGCAGGCGTGGGTCGCGTTGGCGGCGGAGGTAGTCGATCATGCGCTGCACCCGTGCAGCCACGACCAAGGCACCTACGAAGAGTACGATGCCGGTCAATACCAAGGTGCCGATGATACCGGGCTGCGAGAAGATGCCGTTGGCTGCGGAGGAGAGAAGCATGGGATGGGAAGACGGGGCAAATATAGGACAAAAATGTCCGAAAACAGAATGGCCATGAAAGCGATGGCAGAGCAGTTGAATTACGGCTCCCCAGATCTGCGTGGAAAGGGATCAGCGTTTCAGCACCGCCTTTCCCTGCTCCAGGTCCATCGATAGGGTATGCACATCGGTGGTCTCCAACATCTTCCGGAGGTCGTCACGCACCTGCTGGAAATGGTCGTGCAATGGGCACGGTTTCTTGGCGTTGCACTGAGGCAGGCCCATGCCGCAGCCACGGTACACATCATCGCCATCGATGGCCTTCACCACCATGCTCAGCTTCACTTTCCGGGCATTGGCGGGCGAAAGATCGAAGCCTCCGTGAGGTCCTTTGGTACTTTCCAGGATGCCTTGGCGGGCGAGCTGTTGCAGGACCTTGGCGGTGAACGCTTGTGGCGAGCCGGTGCGTTCGGCGATCTGCACCAGGCTCATGCGTCGGCCATTGCGGCTTTCCATGGCGATAAGGACCGTGGCACGGATGGCGTATTGACAGGCCTTGGAGAACATGGGGCGAAGGTATGGGGCGTTCGTTGTGCGGGTCCCGGTCAAGCGGAGTGGAACCGGGCGTGGGTGGCACGCTCCAATTCCTCCCGGTGTTCCGGAGCGGCGATCGCGATCAATGCCCTGGCGCGCTGTTCCAGGTTCTTGCCGTACAGGTAGGCCACGCCATGTTCGGTCACCACGTAGTGCACATGGGCACGGGTGGTCACCACCCCAGCACCGGGCTTGAGGAAGGGCACGATCTTGCTGGCCCCGCGGTTCGTGGTGCTACAGAGGGCGATGATCGGTTTACCACCCTCGCTCAAGGCAGCACCGCGCATGAAGTCCATCTGGCCGCCCACTCCGCTGTATTGATAAGTGCCGATGCTATCTGCGCACACCTGCCCGGTGAGGTCCACCTCGATCGCGCTGTTCACGGCCACCACGTTCGGGTTCTCCCGGATCACTTTGGTGTCGTTCACGTATTGGGCGTCGAGGAAGGCGAAGAAGGGGTTGTCGTCCACCAGGTCGTAGAGCCGACGGGTGCCGAAGGCGAAGGCGGTGGCTACTTTGCCGCGCTGTTTCTTCTTGAAGGCGTTGGTCACCACGCCCTGTTGGACCAGGTCGATGATGCCGTTGCTGCACATCTCCGTGTGGATGCCCAGGTCCTTGTGTCCGCGGAGTGCACCGAGGATGGCATCGGGTATGGCGCCAATGCCCATCTGCAAGGTGGCGCGATCGTCGATCAGGCCGCTCACCAGTTCGGCCACACGTCTTTCCTTGTCACCGATCTGGCTTTGGTAGTCCACTTCGGGCAGCGGGTCGTTCACCGCGACCATGGCCGTGAACCGGCTCACATGCACCTGTCCATCGCCCAAGGTTCGGGGCATGTTGGGGTTCACCTGGGCGATCACCGAGCGCGCGTTGCGAACGGCGCTGCGGGCTACATCCACGCTTACGCCCAGGGAGCAGAAGCCGTGCCGGTCTGGTGGCGATACCTGGACCAACGCCACGTCGATGGGTAGTATGCCCCGGTCGAACAGTCGGGGGATCTCGCTCAGGAACACGGGCACGTAGTCGCCATGGGGCCCGTCAACCGAACGCCGCATGTTGGCCGACACGAAGAGCGCGTTCAGGAAGAAGGGGCCTTGCACCTCGGGTCGGTCGAACCCCAGGTCGCCGAAGGTGCTTATGGCGGTGAGCTCCACATCGTGCAGTTCGTTATGCCGGTCGAGCAGGGCGTGTACCAAGCGTACCGGCGTGGCTGCGCTACCGTGAATGAACACACGGTCCCCGCTCTTCACGCTATGCACCGCTTCCTCGGCGGTCATCCACGGTTGTTCCATGCGGCGAAGATCGTATGGTGCGAGGGATGGTGGTCCAGCATTCGTCAGTCGAGTAGGCTCGTTCACTGGAAGAAGGGCGGCTGGAGCGAAGGGTAGGTGCGGTCGAAGGACAGCGAGCCTTACACATGAGACCTGGCGATCGGTCCGCCTATGCAGCGGGGTGTTCGATCCACCCTTGGGTCAGTACATCGAGGAGGATCCGCGCATGATTGTGGACCGGATCAGCGGATGCGTACAGCAAAGTGACCATGCCATCCTCGGCCAGGGTACGAACGCGGTCGAGCTCTTCAAGATGGGTACGTAGTTCTTTGCGGTAGGCGCTGGAAAAGGCACGGAAGTCCAGCGATCCCGCGTGGTAGGCTTTGCGAAGTTCGTTGGACGGTGGGAGCGTCTTGTTCCACTCGTTCAAATGGGCGCGTTCCTTGGTGAAGCCTCGTGGCCATAAACGGTCCACCAGCATGCGGTGGCCATCGCTTGCGGCAGGTGCTTCTTGGATCCGTTTGAGCTGGAACGCCATGGTGAACGAAGGTAGCATTCCACTGCTGTCCGGTTAACTGAAGGTCGAACATGAGTTGAACTGAGCATGGATGC